>OJRI01000168.1_pt1 | contig 52623 bp, 44 predicted proteins | sample 1599151 | NCBI WGS metagenome assembly OJRI01 (sample SAMN03922457, study PRJEB24848) | human gut metagenome | isolation source: stool sample | host: Homo sapiens | place: Germany | collected 2009-11
GACGAAAACCAATTGGCGTTTACGCCTCCAATGATATTAAACGTCCATTTGTCAGATGGACTGAACACCGGAATAATATTGAAATTAATTGAGTTTACATCTTCGGACACTCTGTTTTCTACGGGTTTGGCATTTCCAAACATGCTTTTCGTGAATGAATGGTTGCGTGCGTATGAATAACCCGCGTTAAGAGCTAAATTCCATTTATTCGAGAAAGTAAAGAATAAATGACTTCTGAGTTGCGGCGACAAAGAACGTGTTTTTGAAAAATCGGAAAAGTTCTCGGAATCAAACAGATTTTCGCTCCATAAATTGGTGCTGTGAGAGCCACTTCCCGGATTACGGTTCCATCCCAATGAAAAGGTGTGATGCATAGTGAGCTTATCTGTCGTATATCTGGCATTGAGTGCGAAATTGATAACATCGCTTCTCGAATAACGTGCTTCCTGTTCATTCCGCGTTATTTCGTCGTAAAAATTATTTCCGTAATAAATCTCTTTATATTTTTTTTCACCGGTCATAGAAGAGCGGTGGTCGCGGTAATAATCACCTTTGAACATTGCGCCGTAAGTCCATTTCTTATACTGGACTTTTGAAGCGGCGGTATATATACCCCTGTTCGGAAATGCCTGACGACCGTCTATTCTGGTTACGCCACCCGCTTCATATTCGCGCATCTTAAAATTGATGACGTATGTGGCGCCTGCATATTTCGGGTCATTCGGATTCTCCATATACTGAACAAGTGTGACGTTTTTGGGCCAAAAAGTGGCAAGGTCCACTTCATTTACCTGCTCGCCGTTTATAAAAAATGAGACAGACTCGCCCGAAAGCGTAGTCACCTTTCCCTCATTTACCTTAAGGAACGGCAGGTGCATCGACTTTAACAGTGTTTCAGGACTGTTCGAGAGTTTCTTCTCTTGTTTCGAGGGTATAACATTTATCACGCCGTCCTGTATCCACGCGCGGTCGCCTGTTACCACGACTTCTTCGAGTTCCTTAGAAGCGACGGAATCGGATTTCTCATCGGCAAGGGTCGGAATTATGCACAGACTAAAGCAAAGCAACAGGAAAATATTTCTCATGTTCATAATGTTAGTTTTTAAAACAGATATTGTGATTTTGCGACGTGAGCCACAAAACCGATTTATCTCATGAAGGAATGTTCGAAAATATCGAGAATGAACTGGTCCATCTTTTCTTCGGAATAATGGTAAGTGCATCCCTCGGTATCCAAACCTTCCATTGCGCGTTGTTTGCAGCCGCCTCCGCATAGAGGCGCTATTCTGCATTTCTTGCAAACTGCCTTCGCAAGTTTTGAATTATTCCGTTTTTCTAATTTCTTATAATCGTAGTGGACTTCACCGCAGGAATCAAGGAATCCTATCCGGTTCTCCTTGTTGAAGTCTCGCGCGGTGCAGCCGTAAACGTCTCCATTGTAATTGATGAGCAGATGGTTTAGTTTATCGCCGTAACACGAATTACTAACACCATGAAGCAAGTAGTTGGTATTGACGGCAAATCCGGCATCACGGAAAAGATTCCTTATCTGAGTTATCTTTTCTTCCGTCTCGTCCTCTACATTGTCATTTCGGTCTTGCCAGACGCGTTGGAAATTTCCCAGCATTCATGCATCCTGTGGCATTGCTTGCATATAGGCAGGCTTTTTCTGCGTTTATGCATTTTTTCTCATTTACGGAGAAGGTACATGTATCTCTGTCTGCATTAGTACAGCCATCTCCATTAGAACCGCTACCTGTGTAGTCCAGATTGGTCATCAACAGAGTTGATTCGCAGTCGCCGACGGAACCGCCCATCGGAAGCTTCTCTATGAAAGAAGCAATTTATTGTTTCTTTACCATAAGCATGAGTTTTTAAGGTTAGAAATTGGTTTGGTTATAATGTGTCGCAAAGTTAACTATAATAATTCAGTTATCCAAATATATTTGACATTGTTTTTCAACTGTTTCGATTTTTATCAATATTTTATCCTCCCCTCATCTATGCCAAAAGCCGCGGGTGAAAAGGGCTACAACGGTGAAGATTTCGAGGCGCCCTATCAGCATCAGGGCTGATAATATCCATTTCCCGGTGTCGGGCAATAGGCTGTAACTCCCCTCTGCTCCGGTAATCCCATATCCGAGGCCGTTGTTACCTATGCTCGAGGCACAGGCAAAGAAACTGTCGTTAACCGACACCCCGAACGCGCAGAGCACGAGAGTGGCAACCGTAGTCAATGCGAGATAAACTGAAGCGAAAGCAGCTACACGGCGCAGATTCTCGTTTGATAATATACTCCCGTTAAGCGATATATTCTTGACGTGGAGGGGATATAGCGTGCGGTGCACCTGCACATGGACGTTTTTGAGCATTACAAGGATACGGTCTATTTTCATTCCGCCGGTGGTGGAGCCGGCACACGCACCGAAAATCATCATCACCAGAATGGCACCGAGTGCCAACGGACCCCAGGCTTCGTAATTGCCGTAGGAGAAACCGGTGGACGTAATGGCCGAACTGACAAGAAAAACGGGCTTGAAAAGATAATCCGAAACTGAACACGGCGTGCCGCTAAGGCACATGGCTACGCATATTACCAAGGTAAAAAGCGATACCGTCATGATGTAGGCGCGGAAGACGTCGTTCTTGAAGAGAGCCTTGATATTGCCGTGAGCAAACAGATAAAGAAGAATGAAGTTAACCCCGCCGACGAGCATAAAAAGGCTCAGGACGGCCGCCACATAGTCGGAATGCCATGCCGAGATTCCGGCGTTGCGTGTGGAGAAACCGCCGGTGGAGAGCGTGCTCATAGCTTGGCAAAGGGCGTCGAAACAATCCATCGGGCCGAGCCACAGCAACACGAAGAGCATCGCGGTCAGCAAGACGTATATAGTCCAGAGCGACCGGGCCGTCTGGCGGATGCGCGGGTGCAGTTTGTCGTGGGTGACTCCGGTTATCTCGGCGTTGAACATAGGCAGGCTTCCCGCCTGGTTGAGCGACGGCAACACGGCGAGGATGAAGAGCACGATACCGAGACCGCCCACCCACTGCATAAGCGCGCGCCAGAAAAGTATGCCGTGGCTTTGCGCCTCTACGTCGGTAATGACGGTGGCGCCGGTGGTGGTGAAGCCCGACATCGTCTCGAAGAAGGCGTCCGCTATTGTCAGGGGTTCTTCCGATAGCAGGAAGGGCATCATCCCGAATGCGGAGAAGAACACCCACGCCAGCGACGTCAGCAGATACCCTTCGCGACGGAAAAGCACTTGCGAGCGCACTTTACGGCCCGCGAGAGACAAGACGCCTCCGGATAATATTGTGGCCGATGCAGCTATGGCAAACGCCTGCCAGTCAGTTTCGCCGAATGTTGCCGAAACTGCACCTGGAACCAGAAGAAGCATCCCTTCAAGAAGCAGGAGGTTGCCCAACAGTCTCAATACAAGGAGATAGTTGTTATTAACTATAGAATGTTTTGCGGCCATAGTCGAGAGAACAGTTTATTTAAAAATCTTTTCCACTTTACTAAGGCTTCCGGCCAGGCAGAATACCACCACGGCGTCGCCGGCCTGAATTTGTGTAGAACCGGAAACGAGCAAACCCACACCGTCGCGTACAAGACCGGCTATAGTCATTCCACGCGGCAATTTCAAGTCACGTACGGGCTTGCGGGTTGCGTGTGCCGTGTCCCCCACTATTATTTCCAGCACCTCGGCGTCTTCGAGCGACAGACATTTGGGCGTTTTCAACGCAGTGTCAAGAAGCAACTGGAAGATAGTGCTTGAGGTAAGCAGCTTCTTGTTGACCACGATGTCTATTTCAAGATGTTCCGATTCCTCGAAATATTGTATATCCTCGATGTCTGCCACGAGGACGGGCACCCCGGCCTGCCGCGCCAGCATACAGCTGACAATGTTTTTCTCCGATCCTTCATCAAGGGCTAGAAAAGCGTCCGTCGCCGAAAGCCCCTCTTCGCGAAGCACCTCGATGTCCCTGGGGTCGGCATGCACAACGGTGACATCCTCGGCAGCCTCCGCCATACGTTCGCAATTGCGGAGGTCGGCATCTATTACCTTGACGGTATATTTTTTTGAAAGAGCCGAAGCGGCGAGCCGCCCCATCTTCCCGGCACCGGAAATCATTACTTTTGAAATTTCGCGGTTCTCTTTGCCGCAAAGTTGCATACTTTGTCACTGCCGTCCTTCAATATTGAAAAATATACGATGTCGCCGCGCTGCAGGGAGTCGCCGCCACCTGGAATGATGGTATATCCGTTGCGTTTTATGGCGCATACATGGAAAGGGAAATCGATTTTCCCGAGGCGGCTTATGTCGAACGTATCGAAAGGTGTGTCTTCGCCGAGCCTTACGGCGGCTACGATAATTTCGCCGTCATGGAGTTCGAACCATCTGCGCGCCCAATTGCGTTTCAGCCCTCCCTCAATCTCGTCCGTAGCAAGAAGTTCCGGGAATACCATGGTATCGACGCCGGTATGTGCGAAAAGGGTTTGCATGGATTGTTCCACATATTCCACGGTATCGATACGCGCTACGGTGCGCCGGGCGCCAAGCTCTTTGGCAAGCTGGGCGGCTATGATGTTTTGCTCTTCCCACGGGGTCACGCTGATGAAGAGGTCGCAGTCGGGAACCCCCGCACGATTCAGTGCCTTGGGAGAGACAGCCTTCCCGATGCAAGTCATTACGTTAAACCGGGCGTCAAGTTCCGCAAGCCGCTGTTTGTCAATTCCTATTACCACTACATCTTGGTGTTCAGAGGATAACTGACGCGCAAGATGCGTAGCTGTTTCACCGTCGCCGGCTATTACTAAATTCATTGAATCACAGTTTTAGGCCACAAAATTAGCAATTAATCGGTTTGTGTACAAATTTTTACGCAATTTAATTCACCGGCTCAAAAAACATGCCTCCCGATTTGCCGACACCAAGAATTTTTCCTAACTTTGCACTTTACTACGAAAGAAAATTAGTTTTACAACTTCTATGATAGAGAAAAAGCAAGAAGAGAGCCCGGTAGATGAATCTGGACTCAATTTCGTGGAACAGGAGATAAAGACCGACCTCGAGGCCGGCAAAAACGGCGGACGTCTCAACACCCGCTTCCCTCCGGAACCCAACGGTTACCTCCACATAGGCCATGCGAAGGCTTTCATCATGGACTTCGGCGCCGCAGAGAAGTTCGGCGGTACCTGCAACCTGCGTTTTGACGACACCAATCCTCAAAAAGAGGATACAGAATATGTCGAGGCCATTAAGCGCGACATCCACTGGCTCGGCTACGATTGGGGAGACCGCCTCTACTATGCCTCGGACTACTTCCCGCAACTCTACGACCTGGCCGTGCGCCTCATCAAGGAGGGAAAGGCCTATGTGGACGAACAGACATCCGAAGAGATAGCCGCACAGAAAGGCACACCCACCGTGCCGGGAACGGCCTCCCCCTACCGCGACCGCCCCGTGGAGGAGAACCTCGACCTCTTCGAGCGCATGAACAAGGGGGAGATGGAGGAAGGCTCCATGGTGCTCCGCGCCAAGATAGACATGGCCTCCGACAACATGCACTTCCGTGACCCGGTGATGTACCGCATCATCAAGACGCCCCACTGGCGCACCGGTGACAAGTGGAAAGTCTATCCCATGTATGACTTCGCACACGGACAGAGCGACTACTTCGAGGGAGTGACCCACTCCATCTGCACGCTCGAGTTCGTGCCCCACCGTCCGCTCTACGAATATTTCGTCAAGGAACTGGCCGACGAGAGTTACTGCCCGCGCCAGATAGAGTTCAACCGCCTGAACCTCACCTACACCGTGATGAGCAAGCGCAAACTGCTCCAGCTTGTCAAGGAGGGACTCGTAAACGGCTGGGACGACCCGCGTATGCCCACCCTCTGCGGCCTGCGCCGCCGCGGCTATACCCCGGCTTCCATCCGCGAGTTCGTCAAGAAGATAGGCTATACGCGCTACGAGGCGCTCAACCACATAGAGTTGCTCGAACATTCCGTGCGGGAGGACCTCAACAAGCACGCCACACGCGTCAGCGCCGTGCAGAACCCCGTGAAGCTCGTCCTCACAAATTATCCCGCCGACAAGACCGAAATCATGGAGATGGACAGCAATCCCGAAGATCCGGAGGCCGGAACACACGAGATGCCGTTCGGCCGCGAGCTCTGGATAGAACGCGAGGACTTCATGGAGAATCCTCCCAAGAAGTTCTTCCGTATGTCGCCCGACAAAGAGGTGCGCCTCAAAGGCGCCTACATCGTAAAATGCACCGGCGTGAAGAAGAACGCCGACGGCGAGATAGAGGAAATCTACGCTGAGGTTGACTTCGACACACGCAGCGGCCTTCCCGGTGCCGACCGCAAGGTGAAGGGCACGCTCCACTGGGTGGCAGTGCCGACGGCCGTTAAGGTTGAAGTGCGCGACTACGACCGCCTCTTTGCCGTGGAGAATCCTTCGGCCGAGGAGGGCGACTTCCGCGACCTCCTCAACCCCGACTCGCTGAAAGTGCGCGAGACGGTCTACGTTGAACCCTGGCTTGCAGAACGCGCAAAGACCGGCGACCATTACCAGTTCCAGCGCCTCGGTTACTATACCGTGGACCCCGACTCCAAGGACGGCCATCTCGTCTTCAACAAGACCATCGGCCTACGCGACACGTGGGTCAAAATCGCTCAGAAAAACAAATAAAATCTTACCATGATTAAGAATTTGACAGCAAAAGAGATACGCGAATCCTTCAAGGATTTCTTCCGCTCCAAAGGCCACCGCATCGTGCCCTCGGCACCGATGGTCATCAAGGACGACCCAACGCTGATGTTCACCAACGCAGGCATGAACCAGTTCAAGGACATCATACTGGGCAACCGCACTCCCGAAACGCGGCGCGTGGCCGACTCGCAGAAGTGCCTCCGCGTCTCCGGCAAGCACAACGACCTCGAAGAGGTGGGACACGACACTTACCACCACACCATGTTCGAGATGCTGGGCAACTGGTCGTTCGGCGACTATTTCAAGAAGGAAGCCATCGACTGGGCGTGGGAATATCTGGTAGATGTCCTCGGTCTCGACCCCAAGCGCTTGTACGCCACCGTCTTCGAGGGCTCGTCTGCCGAAGGTCTCGAACGTGACAACGAAGCGGCATCCTATTGGGAAAAGCATCTTCCCGCTGACCATATCATCAACGGAAACAAGCACGACAACTTTTGGGAAATGGGCGATACCGGACCCTGCGGCCCGTCGTCGGAAATCCATATCGACCTGCGCAGCGACGAAGAGCGCGCCAAGGTGCCAGGCACCGAACTTGTGAACAAGGACAACCCCCGTGTCATAGAAATCTGGAACCTCGTCTTCATGCAGTACGACCGCAAGGCCGACGGCCATCTTGAGCCGTTGCCCGCTCGTGTCATCGACACCGGCATGGGCTTCGAGCGACTCTGCATGGCTCTCCAAGGCAAGACCTCGAATTACGACACCGACGTCTTCACCCCGCTCATCAACCGCATAGCCGAACTCTCCGGCCGCGAATACGGCAAGGATGAACAGACCGACGTGGCAATGCGCGTGGTGGCCGACCATGTGCGCACCATCGCTTTTTCCATAGCTGACTCGCAGCTCCCCTCCAACGCAAAGGCCGGTTATGTGATACGCCGCATCCTTCGCCGCGCCGTGCGTTATGCCTACACCTTCCTTGGTCAGCGCGAGCCGTTCCTCAGCCGCCTCGTCCCCACGCTCGTGGCAGAGATGGGCTACGCCTATCCCGAACTCGAAGCACAGCAGGGCCTCATCGGGAAGGTGGTGCGCGAGGAGGAGGAATCCTTCCTCCGTACCCTCGACAAGGGCATCGCCATGCTCGAAAACCTTGCGGAACACGCCAGGAAAGAGGGTAAGAAGGAAATCAGCGGTCGGGACGCCTTCGTGCTCTATGACACTTACGGTTTCCCGATTGACCTCACTGAACTCATCCTTCGCGAGCAGGGACTCGGCATTGTTGCCGGCGAGTTCGAGAAAGAGATGGAGGCGCAGCGCAACCGCGCACGCAACGCCGCCGCCAAAGAGACCGGCGACTGGATCGAAGTCTCTCCCGGTGACGAGAAGTTCGTGGGCTACGACACCCTCTCCTGCCCCACCCGCATCCTGCGCTACCGCCTCGTCTCGCAGAAGAAAAAGAAATTCTATCAGGTGCTCCTCTCCGACACACCGTTCTATGCCGAAATGGGCGGACAGGTAGGTGACACCGGTTATCTCGTGGATGCCGCCGGCAACAAGACACGCATCTTCGACACCAAGCGCGAGAACAACATCGGAGTGCATCTGATGGAAAAACTTCCTGAAGATGTTTCGGCAGAGTTCACCGCAACGGTCGACGAATCGCCGCGCCGCGACTCGGCCGCCAACCACTCTGCCACACACCTGCTGCACCAGGCGCTGCGCGAAGTGCTTGGCACGCATGTGGAGCAGAAAGGCTCTTTCGTATCGCCCGACGTGCTCCGCTTCGACTTTTCGCACTTCCAGAAGATGACGCCTGAGGAAATCCGGAAGGTAGAGCACCTCGTAAACAGCCGCATCCGCGAGGCCATTCCGCTGGACGAGCATCGCGACGTGCCCATCGCCGATGCCAAGGAGATGGGCGCCATGGCGCTCTTCGGCGAGAAATACGGCGACAAGGTGCGCGTAATCCGCTTCGGCGACTCCGTAGAGTTATGCGGCGGCACGCACGTTCACAATACCGGCTGCATCGGTATGCTCCGCATCATCAGTGAAAGTTCCATAGCCGCCGGCATACGCCGCATAGAGGCGGTGACAGGCCGTGGTCTCGAAGAGGTGAATGACAAGATTCAGGACACCATGCGCGAACTCGCGTCGATTCTAGGCAACGCCACGGACCTGAAAGTGGCCGTGGCGAAAGCCATAACAGAGAATGCCGAGCTGCACAAGAAGGTAGACGAGTACTTCAACCAGCGCAAAGAGCAGATAGCCCGCGAAGTCGTGGATAAAGCTCAGGATGTCAACGGTGTCAAGCTCTGCGTTATGCGCGGTCCATTCCAGCCGGAAATGGTCAAAAACGTAGCTTTCGCAATCCGCAACACCGTCAAAGGTCCGGTTGCATTCCTTGCCGCCACATCGTTCGGCGACAAGCCCTTGCTTACGGTAATGCTATCCGATGACCTCGTGGCGGAGGGACACAATGCCTCCAAGATGGTACGCGAAGCCGCCAAGCTTATCAAGGGCGGCGGAGGAGGACAGCCCTTCTTCGCCCAGGCCGGCGGAAAGGACGCCGACGGACTCGTGGCCGCTTTCGATGCACTGACGAAAGCTCTCGACATAGCTTAAAAATACCGATTCTTCATCCTAAGGCAAACTGCTATTTGCCAAACGGTTAGCATAAAACCGGCATTCCTGACCGCGGGAGTGCCGGTTTTTTTAAACACCTGGTGTCACATTTTTGAAACTCGCCTCGTCCTTGTTACGTGAAGAGAGAAAATGACATATTCACAGAGCGCTTCATGCCGCTTTATCCCCGTCTCTACGCTGTGGCCTCGGCCATTCTCGGCGACGTTTCGCAGGAAGCAGCCGACGCCGTACAGGAGGCTTTGGTGAAGATATGGAAAAGCGGCGAGGCAATGGCCCGGATCAAGAACCCAGAAGGGTATTCCGTGGCCACAGTGCGCACCGTAGCCATCGATATGCTGCGACGCCGCCACTTCGCCGACCCCCTCGATGAAGTCTACGACCTCTCTTCCGACGCGGCGCCCGACCCCGACTCGGCGGAGTTCCTCGAATGGTGCATCTCGCAGTTACCGCCGGCACAGCAGGAAGTGACCCGCCTCAGTGCCTACAAGTGTCTCTCTAACGAGGAAATTAGCAAAGTCACCGGAATGACTGCCGACAATGTGCGCCAGGCTCTCTCCCGGGGCCGTAAAAAATTGAAAATGTTGTACGATAAATATATGCAACCATGAATACCGAAAAAGCAAGACACCTGCTCCAGCGATACTACGACGGCACAGCGACCGCCGACGAACTCGCCGCGCTGAAACAGTACTTCGTGGAAGCAGACCACCTTCCGGCCGACCTACGTTCTGACGCCGCTATCTTCTGCGCCATGGCCAAGCGCCGTCCCGCCGCGCCGCCGGCAGACCTCGCGAAGCGCATTGCTGCCGCTACAGTGGACTCACCGCGCCGTCGCTTCTCCTTCAATTGGAAAGTCGGCCTTTCGGCAGCAGCCGCCGTCGCCGTTATCTTCGGCCTTGGATTCCTTTTCATCGGCAGGAACGGAGAAGGCGCTCCCACACAGCCTATGATTGCCAAGACGGAAGCTCCCGCGCCGCAACCTGCCGTTCCGGTCCCGGCTGTTTCAGAAAATGAGGAGCAAGCTATTCCCGCTCTTCCGGAAGAGGAAATCCCCGCCGTGGCCAAGGTTAAGGTTGCTTCAAAACAAGAGGCTAAGAGCGGTGCAAAAACTGTTCCTGCTCCAGAAAAGGATGCTAAGGAAACGATGGCCGGGAATTACCGCGAAGTCACAGACTCGGCGGAGGTTGTCCAGATTACAACCGAACTGCTTGCGACACTCGACGCCAGCTTCGGCAAGATGGAGCGCGGCGTGCGGAGTACGGAAATGGCAGTTTCCATTATCGCCGACCCGTTCAACGCCGGCAAAATCAAGGATGACTACGACCGCCAGTAAACAAGGACAAAACATTTCTAAATACCTAAAGATATGACACGTAAACTTGCAATTCTTATTATCTTGCTGTTAATGACTATTCTTCCGGCCTCGCTTTCGGCTGCGAAAATGCAGCGCGTATTCAGCGAAATATCCAACCTCCCCGGGGTTGAATCCACTTACATCGGTCCTGCCGCACTGCGCCTCGCCGGTTCATACATCCCGTTCGAAGCCGGCATGATGGGCACTGTTGGAAGCGCCATCAAGGATCTTAAATCCATAGAGGTTGTGGAATGTACCAACCGCAAAAGCTTCAAAGAGATACAGAAATTTGCCGATGAACTTGTGGCACGGCTTTCGCTCGAAGTAATCGTGGAGACTACGGAGAAAGACGAAACCACACGCATCTTCGGCGTCATGCCGGAAGATGACGGCCAGGACAGCAACACACTTGACGGACTGCTCATCGAAATCCGCGAGAAGGGAGAATACACCCTCGTCTTTGTGCGCGGTACCATCGACCTCTCAAAACTCGAAGTCAACAACGATAACAAGTGACTCTCATGAACAAACTGCTTATTCCATTAGTCCTCTCGCTCACCGTATTGCTGTCAAGCTGCATTATAGCCAAACCGAAAGTGCTCGGCTCGATGTCCGGCTATCCCCGCACTGAAGCCATTCGCATACCCAAACAGATGCTCCGCATAGCAGGACGCGCCGCCGACGATGAAAGCGGACTACTGCGCAACCTCAATTCGCTTGAAGTGATTACTTGCGAAGACCGAAGGTCAATGCCGATACTCGACTCAGAATTTGAACGGATCGTGAACGAACGTGGGCTGGAGTTATTGGTTTCCTCTACCGACTCGCTTGAATCAGTGGATATTTACGCCGAGATGAACAGTAAAAACACCGTCATCAAAGAGTTGCTGATACGCGATCGGGAGCGCAAGGAACAGAACTTCATCTACCTGAAAGGAAAATTCGACCTCGGCAAACTCCTCGAATCCGATCCCAAATCCCTCACCCGCTTCTGACTATCCCTACCCTCTCTGGCACCTTCTAACTATCCGATAGCAAAATCCCGACAGCAACCGTAGTTGAAGAAATTGCGGTTGCTGTCTTATGCTTTACGACTTTACATTAAGAAACAAAAAACGGTCGCAGGTGAGGTGTCTGCAACCGTTTGAATGAGTTTCGAAGAGGGTGTTTATTTGCAGATTACTTTCCGGCCATTTGAGATATAGATTGCGCCGGGAACCGGATTGGTCACTTTTCTGCCATAGAGGTCATACAGAACAGCCCTCTCACCACTGCCTTCGGCACCGATGTCGTTGATTCCGGAGTGGTCGCCCACGGCGACAGCGCTGCGTTGGTTAATAACCGGGTCACCGTCATCTGCAACCACAGCCCCTTCGGGAATCACGACTGAATATCCTACCGAAAGTTCCATCTCATGGCCACCGAAGTCAGCTGATACCACCCATCTGTCCTCCGTTACCTCAAGATAAGCCTCGGTTTCTTTTATAACTTTCCAATCGTCATTCTCAGGACGCTCTTCCAAAAGCTGGAACTTTGCTCCTTCCGTCACTCTCACAGGGCGGTCATAGTAAAAACTGACAACATTAAGAATATCTGAATGATCATTGTATAGGCTGCACCATACGTAATTCAGCGGCGGAATCGGTTTCTCATATCCGCCGACAAAGTTAAACACAGCCTTCTCGTTCACGATGTCGTCGCAAATCTGGCATGTACACTTCCTGCCGGTAATACCAGTTTGTAATTCACTCCTTTTTCGAAGCGGAGTTCTTCCTTCACTTCGGCATAAGCCTGACCTTTATCCCAATCCCAGCCAACTCTTGCAGGAAACTCGCATACCTTTATATCCTCTCGATTGAGAATAAATTTAGGTTCACCAACAGGTTCGGTCTCGATTTTCCAAAAAAGGTTGGTAAGTGACTACTGAGAAGGCCATTAATCTTATCGATAACCATACCATCCTCTTCTTCGGTGTACATCGGACTGAGATTTTCGGGAACAAAGAAATCATGGCCGAACTCCGGATTTTCCGTGCCGTCGGCTTCGGCTGCAATGGAAGAGGGAGCCACAACCACCGTATATTCCTTACCCTTTGGAAGATTCTGTTTCTCAAAATAAATACGGAGATGTCCTTGAGTGCGTTTAGGGGATGTGTAATTATCAACCTCCATATTAATGGGAAGGGCAACGACTTCGCCATCACATTTCACAGCAGCCGAGGCACCGTCGAGAAGTCTGATGCCACCATCGAAACTGAATCCTATATATTCAAGAGGACGAGAAAAAGGCCGATAATCGATCGAGCAATATTCGGGCATCGGAGCGGACTGTGCCGCCGCCGTAAAAGAGATTTAACAGGCGAATATGCCCATCAAAGCTGTAAAGAGTTTTTTCATAATGGAATGTGTTTAGTTGGTGTAGGATGTCGCAAAAGTAATAATAAAAAAGTTCTTGTGCAAGAAAAATGAAAATTTTCGAAAAAGCAGTGGAGGGCGGCCCGCTGCGGGTCCACCCTCCGTGTGTTTGGGATTAGCGCGGTTGCTTAGAACCAGCGGAGATATGCGAAGTCCTGGCGGTGCGGGAGCTTGTCGTTCCAGGGATACATGCGGAACGAGAAGTTGAAGACACCGCTGTTCTCGAACGTCGTGTCGAGTTCGTAGTAGCTCAGGCCGTTCTCAATCTTCACGAGCTTGAGTTCGCGGGCATCGTCGAAGGTTGATTCGCCGTCTTTCTCGCGGTATGCCACGAGTTCCACGTGGATGGATTTGCCGAGGCCTTTGGCATCGAGCACGCACTGTGCCTTAAGTTCGCGGCCGGTGCGGATGGTGGAACCGCTGAGGTCGTTGATGTCGGCGGAGATGACCTTGATCTGATCCCACTTGGAGGCCACGTCCTCTTTCCATGCCACGATTTCGCGGGCTTCGGCGAAATTGTCTTTCTCCAGTTCTGCCGCACGTTTGGCTTCGGGAGCGTAGAACTTGGAAATATAGTCGTCGAGTTGGCGCTTCATGGTGAAGTGCGGCGCTATGTGGCCGATGCTGCGTTTGATGTACTGTATCCACTCGGGGCTGTAGCCTTTGGAGTTCTTGGCATAATAGAGGGGTACGATTTCGTTTTCAAGCATGGAGTAGATGGTGGCGGCGTCGAGCTTGTCCTGCTGTGCCTGGTCCACGAACGTACGCTTGGATGTGAGTGCCCAGCCTGCTTCCTGGTCGAACTGGTAACCTTCATACCACCAGCCGTCGAGCACCGAGAAGTTGAGCACGCCGTTCATCTCGGCCTTTTCGCCCGATGTGCCGGAGGCTTCGAGGGGTCGTGTCGGGGTGTTGAGCCAGATGTCCACGCCGGAGACGAGGCGCTTGGCAACTATCATGTTGTAGTCCTCGAGGAAGATTATCTTGCCCTGGAACTGCGGCATGCGGCTGATTTCCACGATGCGCTTGATGAGACCCTGGCCGGCGCCGTCGGCGGGGTGTGCCTTGCCGGAGAAGATGAACTGCACGGGGAACTGCTCGTTGTTGACTATCTTGGAGAGACGGTCGAGGTCGGTGAAGAGCAGATGGGCGCGTTTGTAAGTAGCGAAACGGCGTGCAAAACCGATGATGAGGGTGTTGGGGTTGAATTTGTCCACGATTTTCATTACCGTGGAGGGGTCGCCCTGATTCTTGATCCACTTCTCCTTGAAGTCGCGCTTCACGAAGTTGATGAATTTATTTTTCATCGTCATCCGCATGTTCCAGATGTCGGAGTCAGAGCACTTGAAGATACCTTTCCACGCTTCGGGGTCGCTCTGGTGGTCGAATACCTGAAGGCCGAGGCGGTCGGCGTAGAAAGCTTTCCATTCGGAGGCGGCCCATGTCGGCATGTGCACGCCGTTGGTGACATAGCCTACGTGCGACTCCTGCGGTGCGAAGCCTTTCCAGATGCCGGCGAACATTTTCTTCGACACCTCGCCGTGGAGCCAGCTCACGCCGTTGGCTTCCTGGCAGGTGTTGAGGGCGAAGACGCTCATGGAGAAGCGCTCGTTGGAGTCAGGATTCTCGCGGCCCATGTTCATGAGGTCGCTCCAGGCGATGCCGAGCTTGGCGGGATATTCGCCGAGATATTTTCCGAAGAGCGATTCGTCGAAGTAGTCATGTCCGGCGGGCACGGGAGTGTGGACGGTGTAGAGCGAGGATGCGCGCACCACTTCGAGAGCCACATTGAAGGGAAGTCCCTGGTCCTGAACGTAGTCCACGAGGCGTTGCAGGTTCATAAGCGCGGCATGGCCTTCGTTGGCGTGGTAGATGTCTGCCTTGATGCCGAGTTTGTTGAGCATGTAGATACCCCCGATGCCGAGCAGGTATTCCTGCTTGAGACGGTTCTCCCAGTCGCCGCCGTAGAGCTGGTGGGTGATGGAACGGTCGAACTCGGAGTTCATGTCGAAGTCGGTGTCGAGCAGGTAGAGCTTCATGCGGCCCACGTTTACGCGCCAAACGTGGGCGTAGACGATGCGGCCGGGGAAGGGCACTTCGAGGACCATTGGCTGGCCGTCGTCGCCGAGCACGTGCTCAATGGGGAGCTGCTCGAAGTTCTGCGCCTCGTAGGTGGCAACCTGCTGCCCGTCGGTGGAGAGTTCCTGTTTGAAGTAGCCGTAGCGGTAGAGGAAGCCGACGGCAGTCATGTTGACGCGGCTGTCGGAAGCCTGCTTGATGTAGTCGCCGGCAAGGACACCGAGGCCGCCGGAGTATATTTTAAGGGCGTTGCAGAGACCGTATTCCATGGAGAAGTATGCCACCGAGGGAATGTCGGTGCGCATAGGCTGCTTCAGGTAGTCCTGCATGGAGTCGTAGACGGTGCGGATACGCTCCATCATGGCATCGTCCTTGAGGATTTCGTTGTAACGTTTATAGCTGATGTTCTGGAGGAGCATCACGGGGTTTTCGCCCACAGCCCGCCAGAGGTCGTGGTCAAGGTCGCGGAACAGGGATTTACCTTCGCTGTTCCAAACCCACCAGAGGTTTTTTGCTATTTCTTCGAGCACTTTGAGCTCGGAGGGAAGTTGCGCAAGAACAGTGACATTGCGCCACGTAGGTTGGTTGCTGTTGCTAACTTGAAGTTTCATAAATATCTAATGTCTGAATGTAGTTACTTGTTAATTTTTTAGTCTTTCGGAACGGCGTTGCAATGCGACTCCGAAAGCACGGTCGTAATACTTTATGAAGTGGACCCAGTCGGCCAGCGCGGCTGTGCTGGCGGCCGCGGCGCGGTATTTCTTCAGTGTGGCGGAAGAGAGGGAGCTGAGGCGCAGGATATCGGCGGCTATCTCGTCGCGCGCCTGAGTGTAGTTTGAGTCGGTGCGGGTCACTACGTGTGCGCCGTCGGCGGCGAAAGTGTCGGGGGTATTGCCCAGTATCCACTGTCCGAAGCCGGCCTTGTCGGTCGAAACCGTAGGCACTCCGAAAGCGATGCTCTCGAGCGGTGTGTAGCCCCACGGCTCGTAGTATGACGGGAAAACGGTCAGGTCGATACCCGGAAGCAACTTGTAGTACTCTATGTCCAGCACGCCGTCATGTCCGTCGAGATAGCAAGGCACGTAAATGATCGTGAGCGGAAGGTCGGAGCCGTTGTGGCCGGTGCTGATAATGTGTTGCGTTACTGCATCTTGGTCTTCGTTGTTGAGGCGGTGAGTCATGAAGTCGGGGGTGACGCCGTTGTCGGGGTCCGGGGTCTTCATGTTGTCGAGCAACGTCTGCGACGGCGCTTTCACCCATGCCGGGACGAGGATGAGTGCGATGATTCCGCGGCTGCCGAGCGGCATTTCCTCGCGTGCCCGGACACAAGAGTCAATAAAGAGGTCGAGGCCCTTGTTGCGGTATTCGTTGCGTCCGGAGGTTGCCAGTATGAAGGCGTCTTCGGTATAAGTTCGGCCGGTGAGCGCGGCTGCAATCCCGAGGATGCGGGCGCGGGCTGCCTGGCGCTCTTTGGCATAAAGGGCACGTCCCGGAACGAAGCCGGGCTCGAAACCGTTGGGGGTTACTACCTGCGGACGAATTTCAAGGAGTTGCTCACATTCGCGGGCCGTAACTTCCGAGACTGTGGTGAAACAGTCGGCGGCATGGGCGGCAGCTTTTTCGAGGGAGTGTTTCGACTGCATGTTGAGCTCGGCGGCCATCTGGTCTCCGTTGTAGGCCGTGAAGTAGTCATAGAGTGGTTTGCCGTTGCCGCAGATGCTGCGCCCTATGCTGGTCGCGTGGGTGGTGAAAACCGTGGCTATGCGCGGTGCTATGGTCTGGAGATAGAGCAGGCCCATGGCGGAGGTCCATTCGTCGAAGTGGGCGACGACGTTCTTATTGCCTGCTTTCATGAGCTTGACGAGGGCGTCGATGACAACGGCTGAGGCTATGCCGAAAGCGCAACCTTCGTTGTAGTCGCCGTAGCCGTGTAGGGAATCTACGTGATAACGGTTCCACATCTCGCCGAAAACAGGGTTAAGGTGAGGATAGACGCCGTCGAATTTAACGAGCAGGGCGATGGGGTTTCCGGGCACTGACCAGCGGCCTGTGCGCACTGTGATGCCCATAGGGAGCTGCAAGCGGGAGGAGGCGTTGCCGAGCAGCTTGGGGTCTTCAACAAAAACCGGGCACGGTTTTTCAGCCGACCAGACGTCGGGGCCTATGAAAACAAGGGAGTCGCTGAGACTTTGCTCCAAGACATTGGCTTTGGTGGAGAGCACCGTGTAGATGCCTCCAATCTTGTTGCACACTTCCCAGCTTGCCTCAAACAATAAATTTACTTTATTGGTAAGGTGTTGCATGTCAATAATTTAGATTAACTCAGCCTAATATTTTAAAACATAATGAACCTGTAGAAAAAGGCTGAAAAAACAATGCGTCCAATGCGACTTGGGAACTCTTCGGAGTATTGCCGTCGAGTTCTTCGGGCACATTTCCGCGTGCAAAGTTACAACAAATAATCGAAAAATCATAATTTCAGGCATATTAAATGAAAAAAAGATGCTAACTTTGTGGCTATGGAGATTATAGAGATGCTGAAATTCGTGGCCGAGCACGGCGGGGAGCGTCCTTCCGACGTGCTTCTTCGCTGGCGGGGCCGGGAGTTGCCATTCGCTCTTGAAGACGCTGTGGTACAGATAGAAAGCCGTCAGAGAACGCGGCTTAAACTGCCCGGTTTCAATAGCTGTCCGGAGTTCCTATACCCTTCCGTCCTGGCCTCGGAACAGGCTTCGGACGAAGCGGTGGCCGCTTTCCACGCTTCGCTGGTTAACGTTGGAGAAAAGGTGGTTGACCTCACCGCCGGACTCGGAATAGACGCTTTCACTATAGCCGGGAAGGCCGGAACGGTGACCGTCGCGGAAATGAACCCGGAGACCAACGCGGCGCTTAGGCATAATGCGGCAGCGTTGGGATTGGGAAACGTCACAGTATTGCCCCCCTGCGACTGCCGTGAAGTGCTTCACGAACTCGAAGCCGACGTCGTCTTCATGGACCCTGCGAGGCGCGGCGATGGCGGACGGCGAATCTTCGCTCTCGCCGACTGTGCGCCTGATGTCACCGCCTTGCTTCCGGAACTGTTGCAACGGTGCCAACGGCTCATTGTCAAGGCTTCCCCGATGCTCGACATTACACAGACTATACGCGAACTGCCGGGCGTCTCCGCGATATTCGCCGTGGCACGCAAAGGTGAATTGAAAGAAATCCTGGCCGTGGTGGGCCGCAATGAACACGTCTCCCCGACCGTCGAAGCAGTCAACATACTGTCAGACGGAACAGTGCGCCGCTATTTTGGAAGCGCTGTGCAGCGGGCGGAAATCACCGCAACCTCAGAGCCTGCGCAGGGGCAATACATTTATATGCCGGACGCCGCCGTTATGAAACTCGGGCCGTATGCCTCGCTCACGCGGCATTTCGAGGGATTGCGTAAACTCGACCAGAACACCAATTTATATATAGCAGAGCGCGAATTAGAGGATTTTCCCGGAAGAATCTCACATATAGCTGAGGTTTTTACTCCAAATGACAAGCGGTTGAAAGAGCTTAAGGGATTGAAATTTAACATTATAACGCGTAATTACTTCATGTCGCCGGAACAACTGCGCAAGAAACTTAAAACCAAAGACGGAGGCGACCGTTTCCTCTATGCCGCGCGCTGCAACGGGCGCCCGTTGCTTATCCTCTGTTCGTAAGAAATCTTCGTAAGGAGATTAATGCTTGTTGACTTCGTTCACAATATCTGACGGCAACGCACGTCTTGTCCCCGGCTCAGAAGGCCTCGGTTGCATCCCTCTGGTGCTCAGCGGTCTGCGGTTGGCAGGAGACGATGTTTCGGTAAGTTCGAAATGGCTGATCCGGACATCCTTGTCGTAATCCTCGCCGCGCCATACACCATCTTTTACGGTGCCGGAATACATCTCTTCATTGTTCACGCTGTCGACCAATTTAATCCAAAACGTGCCGTTGCGCTCGTCGAGAGTGCCTGAAATCAGGAAGTATGAATCAAAGCGGTTCCGAGCGTTTTGGCGAGTCGCATCGTAGTAGCAGAAGCCTATGATTTCTCCTTCGATGACTGCGAGTTCGGTGTGCGTCATTCCACTGGCTCCGCTGTCGTCGGTAAACTTTCCGGAAAGGGAGATGCGGCCGGGGGAATCCAATACCTTCTTTTCGATTGCCGCGGCGTTATCGTAGAAATTGAAGTCGCCGGCAAATTTGATGCGGTAAACTCCCGACGGGTCAATTTCCCCTTCATAGAAGTTGTATCCCTTCTTGATTATCCGAATCAGGTTTTCGGCGTACCGTTCGTCGACGTTCAGCTTGAAACGGCCGCGATGATCGGTTTTTGTAACCTGGTCGTCGATTATATGAGGGCATTACCGACAGCAGTCTTTGAGCCTACGTCCGATTTAACCACTCCTTCTATGACTTTTCTCTTATAACGTTGGGTCAACAGTATTGATATGTCATTCCCGTTTCCTAAATCTTTGTTGATATTATCAACTTTGAATCTGTCACTTCCGGTTTTTAAATCAACATCAATTATAAGTTCGTCGGACAACGGTTTCTCAAGATGGAGATTAACATTGGCATTTAATTTATCAACCGTCTTATTAAGTATCTTGTCCTTTCCATCAATTATAAAAATCTTGACACTCCAATCCTCTCCGGCATTAATCGTACTGTCTGCCTCAACCTTCAAATTATAATCATAACCGTTGCCGCGGGTTGTAAAAAATGAGAATCCAAGGATGGCGAGCATTATTGCGAGGACGGCGATGCCGATTGTCAATAACAAGTTCCGGCACCTCATTTTCTTCTGGTTTTTCATTGCCAGCCGCTGTTGTCTATGGCGCACAACGACCGGGGCAATCACATCGTGGATGAACTCTACGCGCAGATAGCCGCCGTATGAGAATTGGCGCAGCAATTTCGTCTCGTTGATAAGGCTGTGAAGTTCAGGCTCAGTGAGGCCGCTCTGCTCAAGGACAGTTGTCTTGTCGCGGTTGTCGCGCCGCCCTTCCGAGTTAATAAGTGTATCTTCGAGCCATTCGACGCTCTTGGCCGGAAGCTCTTTTATGGCATCGGAATAATAATCTTCAATTATATTTGAGGAATAGGTCTCGACAAGCTCGGAACTGATATTAACTTTACCCTCAGACTTCATTTTCTCAAAGAGGCGGCTGAGATATAATGATAGTATTGCAGAATCAACTTCAATCTTCGGGCTGCCGTCAAGTTCAAAATCAACTTTGCCGGTTATTTTTTGAATTATGAATTTAGCAACATTCTTGTCAATCAATCCGGGCACGGGTTTTGTTATAATTTCTGCCGCCTGTTCTTCATTAATTGGTAGAAGCGCGAAGCGGTTATTCTTCATCGCCGGGATATTGAAGGCATAATTTTCAAGCGACGACAGGAAGTCCTCGCACAGGGAAAACACTATATGATAGTCGGGAGATTTCTTATAATCGCGTTTGCCTTGATTATTATTTTCAACTTTCGGCAAGCTGATATTAATGTTGATGTTCTTGAAACCTCCTGCGCTGATGTTTTTAACCGATTTAGATGTCGCGGAGGAGCGCTCCTTCTCCTCATGCTCGACGAGATAATAAGGCTTCACATCGTTGAAAAGGTCTGCCAGTTCATTGAAGAAAGCACGCCTCGTTTTCTCGTCGGTCTGTAGTGTAAAAATCTTTTCGAACTGGTCAAAGACTAACAGCGGTGTAACCGGTTGCCCTGATTTCGAGTCCTCAGAATCATGGCGGTGTATGAATTCCCAAAGGCTTTCCCTTTCCGAAACGGCGGCACAGCGTTCGGTAAGGATGATACCGCTTGCTATGATAGCTTTCCTTATTTGCTCCACGTAAGGCTCGCCGTCATCATGCTTGAGGCGCACCAACACGGGAGTTTTACCGAGCCTGCGGGCACGGGGAAATATGCCGGCACGTACAATCGACGACTTGCCGATACCCGAACGGCCGTAAATCACCGTCTGCACATTATTGAAGATAAAATGCGAGAGGCTGCCTATCTCCGCATCGCGGCCATAGATTATATCACCTTCCACATAGAAGTTCAATCCCTTCCACGGATTGTCATGCCCGTTGCCTTTCATCGGTCCTCCATTTCTCTTTCTTTTACCTTCAGATTGTCAATCTCACTCATTACGGCTTCGGCAAACTCGGTGAAGTCCCCCGGAATCTTGAACCATGTCGCATTCTTGTCTTTCAGTTGCTGTGGTACTTTAGTTTGTTCATTATGGAAATCAAAACCCTCTACGGCGAGCGGCCAGATGAACTTGCGGCCTCCCATTTTGTCGGCAATGTCTGCCGCCGTGAGCCATTCCACACGGTATTCGTGCGGTTCGAGATACTCGGTTTCGACGTTATGGGTCAGCAACGGTACAAATAGCCGCGAGTTGCGTATGCCGTTTTCTATCGCGGTTCTCCAGTCGAAACCCTCAGGTATGGAATCTTTGTCAAACCACACGGTGAGCCCATTTGCCTGCAACGCTTTCTTCACCCTTTGGGCAACGTCGGCATCGCTTCGGGAATATGAGAGGAATACATCGGAACGCTGCCGCCAGGCGGGAGCCACGTCCTTCCTTTTCTTATTGATACGGTCCACTATCTCGTGGATTATCGTTGCGGGGTCATTCTTTATAAAGGTCTGGAGCTGTTCCAGGAAGTTGACGAGGGTAGGTTCGAGCGAGGAGTTGACTATCATGGAGTTCCGCATCATATCGGGGGTATTCCGCAACGAATACCACACGAAGCGGAACAGCCAGTCGGAATAATTGTTGCCCAACACAAGCAGATATTTCTTTTTCAGGACCTCGGTGAGCATTCGGGGCACCTTGTTGCCGCCGGCAAGCCACGATTTGCAGAAATCCATCATGTCGAGGTCAGACACCACAAAGCGGTGTGGCTCCGCGCTGCATTTGCCGAACATATAATAGACGGTGGGTTGAAGCATTTCTGCCTCACAGGAGATGTCGCCAATGCTGACGGTAAGGTCGCGCTTGCTGTCGTTGCGGTACTGGAGTACCCGCACCTGCTCCCCGCCCCATGCCTCGCGCATGGCTTCTTCTGTCACCGGCGAGAAGGAGGTAGTTATAACGAAAGGGAATAATCTGGTTTTCAATAACTTCATCAAGAGGTGGCTGGGCTGCAATGTCCGCTGCTCAATCAACAGTAGCAATACTTCTGAAATCAGCGGATAGATGAAATCGGGATTCCCGTCAGTCCATTTGTTGAACTCCGGATGATATATCAATTGCGAAAAGTTGGCAACATCGCCGCGCAGTTCGCAAATCTGAGCCAGCACGTCTATGAGCTGCTTGTGATGGTCAGGGAATGAGACAATTCCTCCGTCCTCCGTTTCGACTAAGAAATCAGAACCGACCACGGGAATCACGTCACCGGCCAAAATGGCATCGATGAGCCTGTCCTATCGTTTGTTCTCTTTCAGCCTTTCCACCCATTCTGATAATCCCGGATCTATGTACATCTTGAATTATTGTCTTAACCGTTTCACAACCAGGCCTTATTGTGCCGCTTCAGCAGTCTGGGTTTCCCCTGCTTCACTTTGTGACTGACCCTCTTCTTGTGTGTTATCGTCCTCCTCTTGCGTAATGTCGCTTTCCTCATCTTCCGGCGATTCTTGACAAGCAGCATCATCGGGGAGTGGAGGGTCGAGGTATTCTATGAACTCGCGGCGCCCGGTGATTCTTATATGCCCTTGCTCGGCATTGAAGAGCAATAGACCGTCGGCTTGCAACTGTTTCAGTTCCTTGCCTACCCGTTCCTCCGGGATGCCGGTAAGCTCTGAGAGGTCGGCGATGGTGGCATGTACCATTACGTTAGAGCCGTTCTGGTGAGTTGCGGTCAATAGCCAGCGACCGAGCAAACCGGCTACATTGTCGGCCGGGAACGCGCGCACGGAACGCCGCGCGTTATGCATGTTCAGCGCAAGATAGTTAAGGTAATTGAGCAGATATATGTCGTCTGATTTCAGCAATCTTACGTACTGCTCTTTGTCGAAGACGAGTGCCGACAGGTCGGTGAGGGCGTCAATGGTGGCGGTGGCTGTTATTTCCCAGCCGAAGAGGGCGTCGGCGCCGATTACGGCGCCGACACTGATAGTCTGCGAGATGGCGATGCGGCGGTCGGCCGAGACGGTGGTCATGCGGGCGTTGCCGCTCACTATGAAGAGCACTCGCGTTTGCTCCTGCCCGAAGGTGACGATGCTCTCGCCGGCACGGAACGACTCGAATACCACACAGTTCTTTTCTACCAGTTCGGATACCTGTTCGCGGCTTATCCCCTTGAAGAGGACAAGATCCATTATCTGTTCATACATCGATTGCATAGCCATAGTCTCATCGTTTTGTAGTTGCCATTGACGGCGGCAAGTCCTGAAATGCCGACGGAGGAGACGCCCCGCTTCCGGATGTGGGGAAATATAACCGGCTTTTAAACAACCCGGAGGGTAAACCAGCCGACTGCTTAAAAGGAGCCTGTCGATAAAAACAAAAAGAGACTTCCTGATTAAGGGAAGTCTCGAAAGTAGCGGGACCGAGAATTGAACTCGGGACCTCCGGGTTATGAATCCGACGCTCTAACCAACTGAGCTATCCCGCCTTAAGGTGTGCCATTCTTCCGAATTGCGATGCAAAATTACTACAAATATTTGGACTGTGCAAATTCTAAGCCATCTTTTTTTAAAAAAATTGCACAATCATCCCATAACTGTTTAAAAATCATCTCCTTACTGCACGTGATAATTTTAACTTCATTTGCCTCGCGCTGTCGTAATGCGCTTAACAATTATATAGAATGCAGGAAGCATAGGCAATACTAAAATTGAATCGGTGCTTTAAGCACTGTCAAGAGCCTCTATATAGTCAGGTAATTCGGAATGTGAAAGAAGGTGCATCGGGTGATTTTGATTTTGTTGGTTGCGGGAATTTTTGTAATTTTGTAGTTTGAAATGTAGGACTATTGTTTTATATGGATTTTTTTGTAGAAAAAACTGCTGAAGGAAGCCACGCTCGCGCCGGGGTAATAACTACAGACCACGGCCAAGTGCCTACACCTATCTTTATGCCTGTCGGTACGGTGGGCAGCGTGAAGGGTGTGCATCAGCGTGAGCTCCGCGACGATATAGACGCTAAAATAATCTTAGGCAATACATACCACCTGTACCTCCGGCCGGGTTGCGACATTCTGCAACGCGCCGGCGGTCTACACCGTTTCATGAACTGGGAGCGCCCTATCCTTACCGACAGCGGCGGCTTCCAGGTGTTTTCGCTTACCGACATTCGCAAGCTGAAAGAGGACGGCGCGCATTTCCGCAGCCATATAGACGGCAGCAAGCACGTCTTCACTCCCGAGAGAACGGTGGACATTCAGCGCGTCCTCGGTTCCGATATAATGATGGCTCTCGACGAGTGCACTCCCGGAACGGCCGATTATTCTTATGCGGAGAAGTCGCTGCGCCTTACCGAGAGGTGGCTTAAACGCGGTTGGCAACATTTCAACGAGACGGAACCTCTTTATGGACACCGCCAGGCGTTCTTCCCTATAGTGCAGGGTTGCGTTTACGAGAACCTTAGACGCGACGCCGCGAAATTCGTGGCCGACCTCGGCGCCGAAGGCAACGCTATCGGCGGCCTGGCCGTGGGGGAACCCACCGAGGTAATGTACGAGATGATAGAAATCGTGAACGAGGAATTGCCGCGGGACCGTCCGCGCTACCTTATGGGTGTGGGGACCCCGGCCAATATCCTGGAGGCGATAGACCGGGGAGTGGACATGATGGACTGCGTAATGCCTACGCGCAACGGCCGCAACGGTATGATTTTCACCCGTAAAGGCATCATGAATATGCGCAACAAGAAGTGGGAGGACGACTTCTCGCCGCTCGACCCCGACGGCACGGCATGGGTTGACCAAGTTTATTCCCGCGCATACGTGCGCCATCTCTTCGCCGCCGGCGAGTTGCTTGCCATGCAGATAGCCTCCATCCATAATCTGGCCTTCTACCTGTGGCTTGTGGGCGAGGCAAGGCAGCGGATAATGGACGGCACCTTTGCCGCATGGAAGAAGGAAATGGTTGAAAACGTAACGCGTCGCCTCTGATAGCCATGAAGTTCCTGAAATCCTTTTTCCGTCGCAAGAATAAGCCGGTTGCCCCCGCGAACGCCGACGAGAAGCTGACGACAGCCAACGACCTCATACCGGAAACACTCTCCGCCGCCGTGCACAGCGAAGATGATACCGGCTCGTGCGCCGCGCCGAAACCGGAAGTCATGGCAGAAGAAAAGGAAGTGGCCACCGATGCCGACGGCAACATAGTGGAAGTTGAGAAGGAAACGGCCGAAGTATCGGAACCTGAGAAGAAAGTGGCTGACGAGTTTGAGGATGAGTTTAAGCCCAAGAAGAAAAAAAAGAGTGCAATCGGACGTTTTTTCAAGGCCATAGGCCGCGGTATTTCCAAGATTCACATCCCCGGAGTCAAGATAATGGACCGCTATATCCTGGGCAAATTCATGGGGACGTACTTCATGGTTATTCTCCTTATGCTCGCCGTAATCGCGATGTTCGACGTCACCGAGAAACTCGACGCCTTCCTGTCGGCACCGCTCAAGGAGACGCTGTTCGACTATTTTGCGTCGTTCCTCCCTTATTTCGCCAACCAGCTTTCGCCACTGTTCGTCTTCATTTCGGTGATTTTCTTCACCTCCAAGATGGCGGGCAACTCCGAAATCACGGCGATATTATCGTCAGGAATCAGTTTCCGGCGCCTTTTGAGACCATACATGATAGGCGCTGCCATAATAGCGGCAATGACCTTTGTATTAAGTAATTACATCATTCCTCCTACCAACGTGCGTCGAATAGCATACACCAACAAGTATGTGAAAAACAAACGAGTTGACTACGGCAACAATATCCAGCTCCAGGTTTCGCCCGGCGTGGTAATGTACATGAGCCGCTTCGACAATACAAACAAGACAGGGTACAATTTCTCGCTCGACAAGTTCCAGGGCAAGACGCTCGCCTCGCGAATGACGGCCCGCAGCATCACCTATGACTCGCTGAAGACATACCGCTGGACTGCCCACGACTATATGATACGCACATTCAAAGGAACACGCGAAAACATCCGGAAAGGCGCAAGCATCGACACCGTGATAACGGTGGAGCCTCGCGACTTCCTTATAGCGGTGAACGACCAGGAAATGCTGACATCGCCGCAGATAACGGAATATGTGGAGCGGCAGAGGAAGCGTGGCGTGGCCAACATCACTGCCTTCGAAGTGGAGCGCGAGAAACGCTACGCAGCTACCGCCGCGGCCTTTATCCTGACGCTCATCGGCATGTCGCTTTCATCGAGGAAAAGCAAGGGAGGACTCGGCCTTAACATCGGCGTTGGACTGGCGCTAAGCTTCTCTTACATCCTCTTCTCCACCATCACGTCGTCGTTTGCACTGTCGGGACTGACTACACCCTTCATCGCGATGCAGATTCCGAACATGGTGTACCTGTTGATAGCTATTGTGCTCTATATCAGGGCATCGAAATATTAAGATTGAAGGAAAAGATGAATGCAAAATTAATTATAGCGGCACTTGTGGCTCTCGGCGGCACTCAGTTGGCAATGGGCTGGGGACAAAAGGGGCACGACACTATCGCAGCCATAGCCGAACGGCATCTAACTCCGGCTACAAAAGCCGCGCTCGATTCGCTGCTCGAGGGTAAATCGATAGTCTATTGGGCCAACTGGATGGACAACGCTTCGCATACGCCGAAATACGACTATTCCAAAACGTGGCATTACAAGAACATAGACGCCGACCAAAGCTATGTTTCCGCGCCGAAACATTCCAAAGGTGACGTGGTTTCTGCACTCAACCGCGAAGTGGCGATACTCAGGTCTCCGCGCGAAAGCGAAGCTGAAAAGATCCTCGCCGTCAAGATGATAGTCCACTTCATGGGCGACCTGCACCAGCCCATGCATCTCGGCCACGCCAGTGACCTCGGCGGCAACACAGTGAAAGTCAAGTTCTTCAAGAACGAAGCTAACCTGCACAGCGTCTGGGATTCAAGCTTGCCGGAAGCTGCGCACAAGTGGAGCTATACCGAGTGGAGCGACCAGCTCGACCGTCTCCCCGAAGCAGAAGAACGCGCCGTAATGGGTGGAGATTTCGATTCGTGGGCCGAGGAAACTTACGGAATCTGTCGGCAAGTTTATGAAAAGACACCGAAAGGAACGGTTGTCTCTTACAACTACATAGCCGATTGGACGCCTGTTGTAGAGCAGCAGTTCCTCAAGGGCGGCCTTCGCCTCGCCGATGTCCTGAACCAGATTTTCGACCCGGAGTACGTACCCGTTTCATCCATAAAGAAATGAAACAGGAGGCACCGCTCCCTCCCCTGAATCTGCCGCCGGCCGACCTCCGGTTGCGTCGCGATGATGACCTTGTGCGAGTCTATGACCGTTTGCGACACAAATATGTGGCGCTCACTCCCGAAGAGTTTGTCCGCCAGCATTTCATCCACTTCCTCATCGGGGAGTTGGGATACAAACCGGAGGTGATGGCCAACGAGGTGTCAATCAAACTCAACGACACGGCGCGCCGCTGCGACACCGTAGTGTTCGGACGCGACCTGAAGCCGTGTATGATTGTGGAATACAAGGCGCCTTCGGTTCCCATCACGCAGGCCGTCTTCGACCAGATAGTACGCTACAACATGGTGCTGAGGGTTGATTATCTGGTGGTCAGCAACGGATTGCGACACTTTTGTTGCAAGATAAACTACGAGAATTTCAATTACACATTTTTACCGGAGATACCCACATACGCAGAATTGAAAAATGCCTGATTATAACTATCTAGACCTACTCAACGAGCAGCAACGCGCTGCGGTGGAATACTGTTCCGGACCCCAACTGGTGATAGCCGGTGCTGGCTCCGGCAAGACGCGCGTGCTCACCTATAAGATAGTGCATCTCCTGGCCCACGGCTACGATCCGTCGCGTATCATGGCACTGACCTTCACCAACAAAGCCGCCGGAGAGATGAAGGAACGCATCGCACAATTGCTCGGCTGGACTGTGGCCCGCAAACTCATCATGGGAACCTTCCACTCGGTTTTCCTCCGGATTCTGCGCGAACATGCCGACAAACTCGGCTTCCGTTCTTCGTTCACCATCTACGACGCCTCCGACTCCAAGGCGCTTGTCAAAAGCATCATCTCCGAAATGGGGTTCGACGACAATGTCTACCGCCCCGGCACCGTCGCGGCCATCATCTCCAATGCCAAAAACGACCTCGTAACGCCCGAAATTTATGCCGGCGACCAAGACCGCCTGAACTGCGACTATCAATCCGGTCGAGCCGACATTTACCGTATTTACGAGGAGTATCAGCGCCGTTGCAAGGCCGCGCAGGCTATGGATTTCGATGATATACTGGTATTTATGAACATCCTGCTTCGCGATTTCCCCGAAGTAAGAGAACACTACCGACAGCATTTCCAATATATCATGGTAGACGAATACCAGGACACCAATTTCGCGCAAGACCTGAGTGTTTCCCTGCTTTGCAACAACGAGCAACGCCTCTGTGTGGTAGGCGACGACGCACAGAGTATCTACTCGTTCCGCGGCGCGAATATCGACAATATCCTGACTCTCGGGAAACGTTATCCCGATCTGCGCACCGACAAACTGGAGCAGAACTACCGTTCCACACAGAATATCATCAACGCCGCCGGTTCGCTTATAGAAAAGAACCGCCGCCAGCTCAAGAAAAACATTTTCAGCCGCAACGGCGAGGGGAGCAAGGTGGAGTTGATACGCGCATATTCCGACCTTGAAGAGGCGCGCGCCATAGCGCAGAAGATAATGACGATGCGAAGCACCTTCCATGACAGCTACGACGATTACGCCATACTATACCGAACCAACGCCCAGTCTCGTGCCTTCGAGGAGGAATTGAGGCGGCTTGCCATAGGCTACCGCATACACGGCGGTATCTCCTTTTATCAGCGCAAGGAGGTGAAAACCGCCGTATGCTATTTCCGTCTTGCAATTAACCCCGACGACGACCAGGCATTGCTCCGCGTAATAAATACTCCGGCCCGCGGAATAGGGAAAACTACCCTCGACAAGTTGAAGAACGCGGCGCACAAAAACGACGTCTCGCTGTGGACCGTGCTCACCGACCGCGAGAGATATCCTCTTGACATAAACAAGGGAACTGCCAGAAAACTTGACGGTTTCGTGGATATAGTTCAAGCTATACGCGAAGAAAACGAGAACCCGAAAGGCAATGCCTATACCGTAGCTCAGATCGCCTACAACCGCTCGGAACTTTTGGTCAGCCTTGCCCACGACAAGACACCGGAAACCATAAGCCAGAAGGAAAACCTCAACGAACTTATCGCCGGAGCCAAGGCTTTCGTGGAACGCGTCATGGCCGAAGGAGGCGACAACGTGTCGATGTCCGCCTTCCTGAGCGAGGTAGCCCTTGCTACGGATTTCGACCGGGAGGAAACCGAAGTTTCTGAATCCGGAAAAGTAACCATGATGACGGCCCATGCCTCCAAAGGGTTGGAATACAAGCACGTCTTCATCGTCGGAATGGAGGAAGACCTCTTCCCGGCAGCGCTCAGTGCCGCTTCAGAACGCGGACTGGAGGAGGAACGGCGTCTGCTCTACGTGGCCATGACCCGCGCAATGGAGACCTGCACCCTTTCATACGCAAATTCCCGGTTCCGCAACGGTCAGACCTTGCAACAGGCACCTTCCCGTTTCCTTTACGACATAGACCGCTCGTTGCTCGACACGAGCTGCGGCAAACTTTCGCGTTCCGAGGCTCCGCGAACGTCGCGCGAATCGAGATACATACGTAAGCCAAAGCCCGAATGTGCTCCTGTATTCACCATTCAGGAGCCGGTAACTAAAATCAACATAGCAGATGCCCCTGGCCCCGGCAACGCCGTAAAACACTCTGCGGATGAGCTGAAGGAGGGTATGAAGATACGCCACACCCACTTCGGCACCGGAACAATCATGGATATTGACCGGGAAGTCCAAAGTATCCGCGTGGACTTCGGGGGCGCCGGTGTAAAAAAGCTCATGTTAGGATTCGCTAAATTCGAGATACTAAAATAAAGAAGTGGTAATATATCATACCGTAAACTATATTTAACACCATCTTAAACACAATAGAGTAAAATGGATAACATAGACGAAAACGATGCACCTATTCCCACCCCTTACTACGTGGTGCATGAAAGCAAGTTGCTTCACAATGCCCGTTTGATAAACGATGTGGCCGAACGTGCCGGAGTGAAAATTATCATTGCTTTGAAGGCCAATGCCTTATGGAAGACATTCCCCATTATAACGCCGCTTTTCAAAGACAGCACCGCTTCCTCGCTCAACGAAATGTACCTTGCCATGGAGAATCTTGGAGGCGACGTACACGTATACTGTCCGGTCTATACCGACGCCTCTTTCGAGAAATTCTTGCAGGGTGCAAGCCATATCACCTTCAACTCGCTGGCACAATACAATAGGTTCGCCGACCGTCTGCGTGAACACAATGCTACTTCCGAGCGCAAAGTCTCAGCCGGATTGCGCGTAAACCCGAGATGTAGCGTCATCGACACCGAAATCTACAACCCTTGCACCGCCGGCTCGCGGTTCGGCGAAAATCCCGATACCATCGGCGAAATTATACCCGAAGGTTTAGAAGGCCTCCACTTCCACGCACTTTGTGAATCTTCAAGCTATGACTTAGAAAAGGTGCTACAAGCCTTTGAGAACCAATACGGTAAATTCCTGCCGAAACTCAAATGGGTTAACATGGGAGGAGGCCATCTCATGACACGTAAGGACTATAACACAGATCATCTCGTGAAACTGCTCCGCGAGTTCAAAAGCCGCTATCCTAACCTTGAAGTAATACTTGAACCTGGAAGTGCATTCACCTGGCAGACAGGAGATTTGGAAGTAACGGTACTCGACATAGTAAGCCGTGACGGAGTGAACACCGCCATCATCGACTCCAGTTTTGCCTGCCACATGCCCGATACGCTGGAGATGCCCTATCGCCCGAACATACGACAGGCTATTCCGGCCGAAGACAACCCCGAAGCATCCGCAGCAGCAGATTCATCGAAGATAGCGAACGCCATAGCTTACCGTCTCGGTGGAAACTCTTGTCTTACCGGCGACTATGTCGGCGACTGGTATTTTGACAAACCACTCCATTCCGGCGACCGCCTAACCCTCCTCGACATGAACCACTACACCACGGTGAAAACAAATATGTTCAACGGCGTGCAGCATCCAGACATTTATCTCCATACATCGGACGGGAGGATGCACCTGCTCCGTCATTTCACATATTCCGATTACAAAAACCGCATGGACTAAGTTTAAGAAGTATCGACCGGTCAAAAGCCGGTTTTACGGCAAATTATCTGATCTGTAAAAATAATTTTGCAAGTATCATTTATTTTGTGTAACTTTGCAATTACCCTATTGCGGGTTAACTTCAATTCATCATGGATACAAAAGCATTGCTCGACATAATTATTGAGAAAACAGGAATTGATATATCTACGGCTGAATCGCTTCTCGATTCGCTTGTGGAGGTTACCGGCAGCGAATGTTCCGACATGAACAGCATCGCCCTTCCCGGCTTCGGTTCCTTTGAACCCAAGAAACGTCAGGAACGCGTGGCAGTGCACCCATCCACCGGGAGGCGCATGCTCATCCCGCCCAAAATCACCCTCTCCTTCCGCCCGTCGGCTCTCTTGAAGCAAAAAGTTAAGAACGCCCGCTAAAAACACCTTTCTATACGATGAACACGAAGATTACATTTCCCGAACTCATCAATCTGCTATCTGCTCAGAGCGGACAGCAAAAAAAGGTGTGCGAGGCTTTCCTAAAAGAGTTTTTTGCTGCCGTATCCGAGTCATTGGTGGGCGGCGATACCGTGAAAATCCGCAATTTCGGCACTTTCAAGCTTACGGAAATAGACCCGCGGAAGAGCGTCAATGTAAACGACGGCCGAGAAATAGAAATTCCCGGCCATCGCCGGGTTTCTTTCACTCCGGCAAAGAGCCTTGCAGAGAGAATCAACGCACCTTTCGAGGCTTTCGAATCCGTGGAACTCGCAGACGAGGTGACCGACGATGTCCTCAGCGCTTTCGACAACGAGGACTTTACCTTTGTGGATGACGCTCCGGCGGACAACCCGGCTTCAGGTGACAACGATGGCACCAACGATTTTACCGCTACCCAAAAGCCATACTTCCAGGATTCTCAGGTAGAAGAAGCAGCAGAGGAAAACCACTCCGATGAAACAGTTTCAATTGAAAACGCCTCCGGTATTTCTACACCTTCTAATGAACCCGCACCGTTCGAGTTTGTAGCCGATCCGGTCAATGCAGACGCTTCATCCTATAACTATGAAGATGAGGAGGATATGCCACCTGAAGCCGAACCGGCTGTAGGCGGAACTGCACGGCAACCTGCTCCGGAAACACAACACCCACACATCGGTTCCGCATCACAGCCGACTTCCGATGATACGATGTCCGAATCTGCATCGGTCGAAGCTCCGGTTTCGCGGGATTCATCGGCAAGTTCATCCTCTCAGGAAGAATCCGACGTGGCTGTTGAGGAGAAAGCCGCCGGGAAGAACGGCTCTGCGGAACAGCCCAAGCGTAAGCCGCGGCAGTTCGGAATGGGTTTCGTCTCAGGTATGCTGACGTGCCTCTTTATTGCGGTAGTAGGTATGGCTTGCTGGTATTATTACAACGGTGAGCACGACCATCAATTGCTCGCTCAGTCAGATTCCGCCGATAAGAAAGATACTGTTCCCGCAATTCAAGACACAGCGTTCCCCGATACCGATACAACAGTACGGCAAGATACTATTCTTCCGGTAAATGAAGGCGAAAAACTCGATGAAACCGAAGAAGAATCTTTAGAAAAAGAGGAACCGGCCACCGAACCTTCGGATGCTCCGGTATATGATAAAATCACCAAAACACGTTATCTCACCACCATGGCAAAAGACCATTACGGCAGCTATCACTTCTGGCCATACATCTATCAGGCGAATCCCGGACTCGGCGACCCCGACCGCATCCGCCCCGGCACAAAAATCAAGATTCCCTCGCTGGCATCCATCGGAGCAAACCCTAAGAATCCCGCCGATGTAAAAGCAGCGAAAGCCCTCGGCACCAAAATATACTCCCGTTACGGCAAGTAACCCTCGGTTGCCTTGGCGGCTTCGCGGCAATGGTACAACAGCATTGCTTTGAGGCTTCCTTGACCTGACTTTCAGAGAGATTTCCGGCCAGGGATACCGGTGTTACGGTGGTGTCATGGTTTTTTTGCTTTCCCAGAATAGTAGCTTAGTTTATGCTTTTTTTGGAAAAGTTACTGACAAGTATTGTTTTTTGCTTTGCCTTTTGACTACTCGGAGTTGTATTTCCAAATATTTTTTAGTAACTTTGTCGCTAATTTGATAGCGGGTGTTTTTGCTATCATATCATAACGTGGTTTAGATTACTTTGTGTGCCCCGGCCATCATCTGTTCTGACACTTGCAATGCCGGATTTATGGTCTAAATATAATTATTATTTAATAATTTGAAGCTCATTTAATGAAACAATATAAAGATTACACACCTAAAATCGATGGAGGAGAGAAAACCGAAGAGGGGGTGATTTCCATGGATCCTACACGCTCGGGTACCAATGAGCACCCGGGCCGTTCCGCTTCTGCCGGGCGCCAAGTCAGCAGACTTGTCTCGGGTCGCGCTGTTTCGAAAGGAGGAGGCGCCCGTAACGGTTCCTCTCCCGACGGTCGGGGGGATGGCTCCAATCCCGGCGCTTCTACGAGAAGCGGACAGCGCAACGGTACCCGCACAAACGGCAACGAGCACACCCTGCAAACCACGCTGCCCAAACTGTTCCGCGCACAGACTTACCGCGACTTCGCCAAGAATCCTACCGTCCGCCTCATTACAGGCATTGTTTTGGGATGCATAGGCGTCTGGCTTTTAGTGGCTTTTGTTTCATTCTTCACCAACTGCATCACAGATCAATCCACGATAACGAACACCGAAATCGGCACTGCCGCCGGAATAGCCAACAAGGCAGGAGAGGGCGGCGCTCGCATCTCGCAATTCCTCATTAACGACACCTTCGGACTGGGCTCGATAGTTATCATCTTCTGGCTCTTCGCAATGTCGTTCAAAATGTTTGACTCCCGCATTAAGTTCAAAACCGTCAACTTCACCATCAAGTGTATAGTGGCTCTCATAACCCTCTCATTGATAGTGGGATTGATTACCATGGCCACCGATACTGTTATCAACTACGGAGGTTACCACGGACGCGAGGTCAACGAATTTATCATGGAGTTCCTCGGTTATACCGGTGCTGCGATACTTTCGATAATGATGCTTTCGATTTTCTGTGTAATCTGCCTGAGCGACCTTATCCGGTGGATTAAGAAACTCGTGCGTAAACATCGCGAAAAAGTGGCAGCGGAACGCGAGGCTAAAGCCGCGGCCGAGGCAAAGCGCCAGATGATAGACGAAATGAAGCGCGCCGAAGATGAAGACGCGGCGAAAGCCGGCGAAAATGTCTCGAAGGAGGGTCAAGAGGAAGATAAGGACGAGAAGAGAGTGACCTTCACCGATGCCACCATCCTCCCCGACAGTTCGGTCCACGCCGAGAATCTCACCTACGCCCTCGAAGACTCGGAAGAAACCCCGACGACCCCTGCCGACACAGCTTCGGAAGCAAACGCTCCGGGGAAAGAGGAGAATCCCGAGGCAGAAGCGCCTGCGGGTGCAGGCGATCTCGAACCGATGGAAGTTTCGCAAAACCACATAGGCGAAGTTGATGCGTCGGCACCCGCCGGCGCCGACGCCGAGCCATGCCGACCCTGGAAATTCCCCCCCTTCAACCTGCTTGAAGACCGCGGTCAGGTTGTCGGCATAGACGATGAAGAACAGCTTGAAAACCAGGAGAAGATACGCAAGACACTTCTCGACTTCGGCATTCCCATCACCAAGATAAAAGCAACGGTCGGCCCTACCGTCACGCTTTACGAGATAGTTCCGGAAGCCGGTGTCAAGATAGCCAAGATACGCAACCTTGTGGACGACATAGCCCTCTCGCTGGCCGCCACCGGTGTGCGTATCATAGCCCCGATTCCCGGCAAAGGAACGGTGGGTATAGAAGTAGCCAACAAGAATCCGCAGATTGTCTCGATGCGCACCGTCCTGAAGTCGAAAGCCTTCCAGCAGACGCGCTACCGTCTCCCCATGGCGCTCGGTTCGACCATTGGCGGTGAAGTCTATATCGCCGACCTCGCCAAGATGCCCCACCTGCTCGTTGCCGGTGCAACCGGTCAGGGTAAATCGGTGGGTCTCAATGCTATAATCACGTCGCTTCTCTACTCGCGCCGTCCGGACGAACTGAAATTCGTGCTCATCGACCCTAAGATGGTCGAGTTCTCCCTTTACGCCAAGATAGAGCGCCATTACCTGGCTAAACTCCCTGGGGAAGAGGACGCCATCATCACCGACATCCCGAAAGTGGCTCCCACCCTTTCCTCGCTCTGCGTGGAGATGGATGGCCGCTACAAGCTCTTGCGCAAGGCCTCGGTCCGCAATGTCGAGGAATACAACGCCAAATACAAGGAGCATAAGCTGAACCCCAACAACGGCCACCGTTTCCTCCCCTACATCGTAATAATTGTGGACGAGTTCAGCGACCTCATCATGCAGTCGGGAAAGGAGGTCGAAATGCCTATCGCCCGCCTCGCGCAGAAAGCCCGCGCCGTGGGAATTCACGTAATCATCGCTACACAGCGCCCCTCTACCAATGTCATCACCGGTATCATCAAGAGCAACTTCCCGGGTCGCATGGCCTTCAAGGTGGCATCGTGGGTCGACTCCAAGACCATCCTTGACGCCCCCGGAGCGCAACAGCTCATCGGCCGCGGCGATATGCTCATAAGCCATAATTCCGACCTGCTCCGAGTACAATGCGCCCTCGTCGACACAGAAGAAGTGGAGGCCGTGTGCGACTATATATCCGAGCGGTCGGGAGGTGCCGGGCCTTACATCCTGCCCGAGCCTGTCGTCCAGGCCGACGGCGACGAAGTGGGCGGCTCGGAAGGAAGCTATGGTTCGGAACGCGACCCGCTCTTCGAGGAGGCTGCGCGTTCGGTAGTGCAATCCAACCAGGCATCGGTATCCTCCTTGCAGCGCCGTTTCTCCATCGGCTACAATCGTGCCGGCAAGATTATGGACCAGCTCGAAAGGGAGGGCATAGTAGGTCCCTCGCAAGGCGGGAAACCCCGTGCTGTACTTGTAGACGCCATCATGCTTGAAGACATCTTGGCAAAGTCCGACAAAGGGCATTAAACCTTATCGCCGCCAAGGAAGTCGAAGAAGTAAAAAATACCCCGTCGAAACGGGACAACTGAAATGATAAAAAGGATATATTTAATAATGCTTTTGGCGCTGCTCGGACTGGGCGGCGCTGCCACGGCAAAAGAGACTGCCCCGGCGCTCATAGCGCGTTGCAGCAAAGCTTACTCCACGGCACGGTCGCTCGACGTTTCGTTCTCCATGAGCGGGAAAATGGGAACAACAAGCGGTACTTTCAAGTGCGCAGGGCGCAAATTCGCCTTCGTCACCGGAATGGCTTCAAGCTGGTTCAACGGCCGCGATATGTGGACCTACAATCCCCGCACAAACGAAACCTCGATAATCACCCCGGACGCCGAAGAGATAGCGCAGAACAATCCCTTCGCGGTGATAATGTCCATGTCGCAGAACTTCAACGCCGCCTACGCCAAGAACCAGCCGACAGGTTCCATTGTTGTAGTTTTGCTCCCCAAGTCGGCCAAAAGCCAAATCAAGAAAGTGCTCCTCACCCTCGACGCAAAGCGTTGTGTTCCGCAGAAAATTGTCATTAATGACGCGTCGGGAACCACTACCGTCTCGGTAAAGAGGTTTGCCGCCAACACCGCAGTTGCAGCCTCGGCATTCGAGTATCCGAAGGGCAAATATCCGAGGGTAAAGGTAGTTGACCTCCGCTAAACAGCCACACCGGCTATTCCTGTAAAAAGGGAGACGAAAAGTAATAGTCAAGTCACCTAAGCACATATCCAAACACATATAATATATAATGATTTAATATCACAAAAGTCATGGCAGAAGAAAAGACCAAAGTACTCATCATAGGCTCCGGCCCTGCCGGCTACACCGCCGGTATCTACACCTCGCGCGCCAACCTGCATCCCGTAATCTACGAAGGACCCGTGCCAGGCGGACAGCTCACCCAGACAACGGAGATAGAAAACTTTCCCGGTTATCCGGAGGGAATCACCGGCCAGGCAATGATGGATGACCTCCGCAAACAGGCCGCACGCTTCGGCGCCGAACTCCGTGCCGACATCATCTCGAAAGTGGATTTCAGCAAACGTCCCTTCCGCTGTGAGGACGACCACGGCAATGTCATCATCGCCGAAACGGTGATAGTCAGCACCGGCGCATCGGCCCGTTACCTCGGCATCAGCGACGAGGAAAAATACCGCGGACTCGGCGTCAGCGCCTGCGCCACCTGCGACGGATTCTTCTACCGCAAGCAAGACGTGGCTGTGGTTGGCGGCGGCGATACAGCCTGCGAGGAAGCCCTGTACCTCTCCACCCTCGCCCGCAAGGTTTACCTCATAGTACGCAAGGACTATCTCCGTGCCTCCAAGGTTATGAAAAAACGCGTCGAGGAGCGTGAGAACATCGAGATACTATACAACTGCAACACCAAAGGACTCTTCGGCGAAGACGGCGTGGAGGGCGCTCACATAGTCCGCCACCTCGGCACCGACAAAGAGGAGGACTTCGACATAGCCATCACCGGATTTTTCCTCGCAATAGGCCACAAACCTGCCACCGACCTCTTCCGCGGACAGCTCGAGCTTGACAACGAGGGTTATATAAAGGTGAAAGGCGCTACCTCCCATACCAGCGTGGAGGGGGTCTTCGCCGCCGGAGACGTCGCCGACCCGCGTTACCGCCAGGCCATCACGGCCGCAGGTTCCGGTTGCCGTGCCGCCCTCGATGCCGAACGTTTCCTTATGGAACATTGAAAACTGCGATATGGACAACTGCTCTAAACAAGAGATTCTGGACCGCCGCTATCTGGACATGGCCCGCATCTGGGCACAGAATTCCTACTGCAAACGTCGCAAGGTGGGAGCCCTCCTCGTCAAGGACAAGATGATAATCTCCGACGGCTACAACGGCACTCCCTCGGGTTTCCCAAACGTCTGTGAGGACGAGAACGGTATAACGCATCCCTACGTGCTCCACGCCGAGGCCAACGCAATTACCAAGGTGGCGCAGAGCAACAATTCGAGTGCCGGAAGCACACTGTACGTCACCGCCAGTCCCTGCATGGAGTGCAGCAAACTGATTATCCAGGCCGGCATTACCCGTGTCGTGTTCAGCGAGATGTACCGTCTCAACGACGGCCTCAAGTTGCTCGAAAGCGTAGGTATAGAAACCGTGTGGATACCGGAAGAAAACGCCGGTGAACACACGGCGGAAACATCCTGCGCCTCGGGATGCAGTTGCGTCTCCCCTTCCTGCGCCGAAAGTAAATCTTCCGCGGACAACGACGCCTCCTCCCTCCCCTTCACGCCGCCGGTTTGCTAAACCTAATTGAAGTTTTTCCAGACTATTGAAATGAAAAATAAGACACGCCTGCTCATCGCCTCCATTCCCCTCGTGTTACTTTTAGGGGTTGTATGCGGTGTGCTCATCGGCATCTACGTCGGGCCCTCCACAGGTCTTAAAGACTCGGACAAACTGCGGAACGTGCTCGCATTGGTTCAGAACGAGTATGTGGACGAGATAGACATCGACTCGCTTGTGGAGACGTCGATTCCCGACCTCCTGGCCTCGCTCGACCCCCACTCGGTCTATATCCCCAAAGAGGAACTCACGGCTGCCAACGACGAGCTGGAAGGCTCCTTCTCGGGCGTGGGCATCTCCTTCCAATTACTCGACGACTCGCTGACAGTAGTGGAAGTGATTCCAGGTGGACCGGCTGAAAAAGTCGGTATTCTGGCCGGCGACCGCATTTTGCGGGCCAACGGCAAGGTAATGACCGGCACCGAGATGACCACAGACTCCGTAATGCGCACCCTCCGCGGCCCCAAGGACTCGAAGGTGCTTGTAGAGGTGAAACGTTCCGGCGTCGCCAAACCACTGAAATTCGACATCATACGCGGCGACATCCCCGTCAACAGCGTGGATGCTGCCTATATGCTTGAAGAGGGTATCGGCTATATCAAGGTGAGCAAGTTCGCCAAGAACACTGCCGCCGAGTTCCTCACCGCCCTCGGCGAGCTGAAACAGAAAGGCGCAAGGAAATTCGTTGTAGACCTCCGGGGCAACTCCGGCGGCTTCATGGAACAGGCCATACTCATGGTCAACGAGTTCCTGCCGCAGGGACGAAAGATAGTCTACACCCAGGGACGCAACCCGCAGAACAACACCGATGCCGTGAGCGACGGCTACGGCAATTTCCAGGATTCCGAACTCGTTGTCCTCACCGACGAAGGGTCGGCTTCCGCTTCAGAAATCTTTGCCGGAGCAATACAGGACAATGACCGCGGACTGGTAATTGGGCGCCGCACGTTCGGCAAGGGGTTGGTGCAGAACCAGATAATGCTTCCCGACTCATCGGCGGTCCGCCTCACCGTGGCACGTTATTACACCCCCTCGGGACGCTCCATCCAGAAGGAATACCAGCGCGGTGCCGACGGCAAGTATGAACTCGATATAGTGGAGCGTTACAACCATGGAGAGTTCTACAACGTGGACTCCATCAAGCTCGACAAGAAGCTACAGTTCAAGACCGTCAACGGCCGCACCGTATATGGCGGCGGAGGTATCATGCCCGATATCTTCGTTCCCGTGGACACCGCCGGCTACACCTCTTATTACATGAACGTAATGAACCAGGGTCTGGTGCAGAAGTACAGCTTCAACCTCACCGACCGCTACCGCAACGTGCTCTCCGGCGTCACGACCGTCGACCGCCTCTTCAACGTGATTCCCGGCGAGGACAAGTTGCTCCAGGACTTCGTGGAATTTGCAGAGGAGAACGGCGAGCCGTCGCGGTGGTATTACATCAACCAGTCGCGCAACCTGCTACTCCGGCAGATAATGGCCGTCATAGCCCGCGATGCCCTCGGCTACCAGCAGTTCTACGAGATACTGAACCGGGAAGACCCCGTGGTAAATAAAGCCTTAGAAATATTGAAAACCGGCAAATCTCCCGTAAACATCGAAAAATAACACTACCGGGCGATACAGAACGCTATTTCGATTGTTTAAACAACCGGTTACAAATTAAACAAAAGAATATGGAAAAATCAGACTTACGGCGTAAAATAAAGGCAATGCGCTTAATGCTCTCCGACGACGACAAGAGCGGGGCAGCCGAACAGGTGTTCTCGCAACTGGAGAAATGCGCGGCGTTCCTTTTGGCCGACAAAATATTGATGTACCACTCCCTGCCCGACGAGCTGAGCACCATCGCTTTCCTCGATAAGTGGGGGACGAAGAAACACTTCTATCTGCCGCGGGTCAACGGCGTTAACCTCGACATACTCCCCTACGACCGTTCGCGCCTCGAACTCGGCGCCTTCCACATAGAGGAACCGGTGGGCGACGAACTCACCGACCCTGCGGAGATTGAGCTGATAGTAGTTCCCGCCGTGGCTTACGACCGTCGCGGCAACCGCCTCGGACGCGGCAAAGGTTTCTACGACCGCCTGCTCTCAACCACCAAAGCCACAAAGATAGGCGTGGGATACGATTTCCAGCTCGTCGACGAGATAGACGTCGAGCCGCATGACATCCCCATGGACATGGTCATTACCCAGACCGAAGTACTCCTCATCTCCAAGTGAATGGCAATCCGGCAGATTCATCATTGCCAGATTCGACCTACATTCCCGATAAGCGGACCTTGATACAATCCGGCGGCGAACGTGCCGCCGGATAACAGTTAACTTTAAAACGCCAATGCCAATATATACCTCAGAGAGCAAACTCTGCGACATACTCTTCCACGAACCCGACGTCATCACAGTCATCAACCGCTTCGGCATCTTCCTCGGAGTGGGAGAGGCATCGGTGCGCACCATCTGCGAACGGCATAACATCGACACGGACTTCTTCCTCTCCATCCTCAACACCTACCTCAACGACGACTACTTCCCCGAGAATGTCCTCAACGCCAAAAACGTGCGCCTGATAGTTGACTATCTCAACAAGACCAACGGCTACTACGAGCAGTTCCAGCTCCCCAACATAGAGCGACACTTCAACTCGCTGGTCACCCGCAGCCATGTGGAGAAGAACAACAACCTTTCGCTGCTCCGCAAATTCTTCCTCGAAATGAAGAGTGAGCTCCAGAAGAACATCGCCAAAGACAATGAGGTGCGGTTCCCCGTGCTTCTGAAAATGCACGAGGACCTCAGCTCCAACTCCGCTTACTGTTCGCGTGACTTCGAGGACGACCCGCAGCCGGTGGAGGATAAAATCGACGACCTCCTGAGCTTCTTCATAGTTCACCTCCGCGGACAGTATGACGTCAACCTCTGCCGCGCAGTAGTGGCCGCCCTCTTCACCCTCGCCAAGGACATTCGCCAGAACAACCGCATACGGCGCCGGATACTGAAACCGTTGTGGGGTGCCTTGGTAGAAAGGAACCGTTGCAATGGGTGACACTTGCCGCCGCGGATTCACCGTCACGCTCTACGGGCTGCAGAAACTGGAATCGTCCGCTCTGGCTTCGCTGATTTCACGCGTTGCCAAAACCATTGTCGTAGATAACCCTGCCGACGGCGACGGCGGCTTTGCCATATTCCTTACCTCAGCCGAAGGGTTCCTCACACATCCCGACTTCTTTCTGCCACGCAAGGCACGAACAGTCGTCTTCACCGACTCCGCCCTGGAACTTCCGTGCCCGAAGATTAGCCGCGGCAGCGACCCCGAAACCCTCTTCTCCCTATTACAGGAATTGGCTAAACCAGACGAGGACCAGACGGAAGAGTACTCCCTCACGCAGCGCGAAAAGGATGTACTGCGCCTCATAGCCACCGGACTTACCAACAAGGAAATAGCCGATGAACTCAACATCTCGGTCAATACCGTTATAACGCACCGCAAGAATGTGACACAAAAACTTGGCATCCGGTCGGCCTCCGGGCTTTCACTATACGCGCTCATGAACGGGCTGATATAGTCGTGTTTGCAGTGACGAAATGGCTAACACAATATAGGTCTGATATGCCGGATATGCCCGATAAGGCCGATACTGGAATCTTCGGAAAGCAGAATAAAACGAGAGCTGGGTTAAAAAAGTGGGACATAAATGCCGCAATATAAAAAATTTTCCTTAAATTTGCATTCTGAAAGTACCCACGTTTCTTTTTTTCTACCGGTTATAGGAAGAAGTTATATCGCGGGGTTGAAATCTTGGCGGTGCAATCCGCTGATATTCAAATAAGTAATACAGAATAATGAGTAACAAGCCGAACACCGAAGGGTCCTGGATGGGCCGCTCGATTTTCCTGAACATATTGCTTATAATCATCGTGGCAGCATTGGGGATATGGATAGCATATATCTCCATCGCCCTCTTCACGAAACACGGTCAGCGCGACATCGTCCCCAACGTGGAAAATATGTCGTACACCGAAGCCATCAAAAAGCTGAACGCCGCCGGTTTTAAAGTCGACATCCGCGACTCCCTTTACCGCGACGACATCAAGCCCGGATACGTCATAGAGCAGTTTCCAAAATGGAAATCGGAGGTTAAACCAGGACGCAAGATTTTCCTTTACCTCAACGCCGTGCATCCTAAACAGGTGCTCATCGACGACGGCAAGAACCATGCCGAAGCAGCCCTCAAAGGCTTGACCGAACGCCAGGCAATATCGCGTCTCGAAGAGTTGGGATTCAAGCCGGAACAGATTAAACTGGTAAAAGTGCTCGGCGAAAACGACCGCGTGGTCAAGATTCTAGCCAACGGACGCACAGTGCGCAAAGGTGAAAAGATTTCCGTCAAAGCCAAAATTATCCTCGAAGTCTACGACGGTCGTCTCACCCTGCTCCGCGACTCGCTCCAGAATATGGAACTCTCGCGTGCCGGACGCACATATTATTACAGCACTGAAAAAGGACACGAGGGTTACTTCGACCCCAACGCCGGCTCTTATTCATCGGAAAGCTATTACGGAAGCTCATACTCCTCCAAAAGCTCATACTCCTCCGGAAGCGAGAACTCCGGCTCTAATTCCGGCTCGAACAATACCCCGCAGAGCAGCGAGGGAGAGAAAACCCAACCTGCCGAAGAGAAAGAATACGAGTTCATCGAATAATGTGTGACCACGAGTTAAACACCGGCAGAGCCTCGGAAGCTCAGAAACTTATAGCACCGGCAACCGAAGCCGGTGCTTGTAATTGTGACGGCATCCCGGCATTTGGCGAGTCAGGAATTCCTGACTCTGGCATTGGGAATTATTTAGAGGAGGTTGACGAAGAGGGACTTGAAACTCCCGTAATCATCGACGCGGGCGGCACGGAGATGTACGAGCATTTCCGGTTCGTGGCCGACAAGGGGCAACAGATGCTCCGCGTAGACAAGTTCCTTGTGGACAGGATGCAGAAGACTTCGCGCAACCGCATTCAGCAGGCTGCCGACGCCGGGTGTATCCTTGTCAACGGTAAGCCGGTGAAGTCATCCTATAAGGTAAAATCGCTCGACGTAGTGCAGATAGTCATGGACCGCCCGCGCTACGAGCACGAAATCATAGCCGAAGACATTCCCCTCGACATAGTTTACGAAGATGACACTGTCCTCGTGGTGAATAAACCCGCCGGACTGGTAGTGCATCCCGGACACGGCAACTATACGGGAACGCTGGTCAACGCCCTCGCATGGCACTTCAAGGATAACCCCAACTACGACGTTACCGACCCTCGTCTCGGTCTCGTGCACCGCATAGACAAGGACACTTCCGGACTGCTGGTGATAGCCAAGACCCCAGAAGCCAAGACCGACCTCGGTCGACAGTTCTTCAAAAAGACTACGCGCCGCGAATATGTGGCGCTCGTTTGGGGCGACTTTGAAACCGATTCCGGTACCATAGAGGGCAACATAGCCCGCAACCCGCGCGACCGCTTGCAGATGGCAGTCTTCGATGACCTCGAAATAGGGAAACATGCCGTTACCCATTACAGCGTCCTTGAACGCTTCGGTTATGTGACGGTAGTTAAATGTGTGCTCGAAACCGGGCGCACCCACCAGATACGCGTGCACATGAAGCACATAGGGCATCCCCTCTTCAACGACGCGCGTTACGGCGGCGACCAGATACTGCGAGGCACCACGTTCGCCAAATACCGGCAATTCATCACAAACTGTTTCGACATCTGCCCGCGTCAGGCACTGCACGCCCGCACCCTCGGCTTCGTGCATCCAAAGACCGGCCACGAGATGGACTTCGAGTCGCCCCTACCTCCCGACATGACCGCACTGCTCCAGAAATGGCGCGAATACAAATCCAACGCCTGATGTAAACCAACGCGCCTGGCGTCACACCGACAGTTTACACTTTACAGTTGTGTAAACTCGAGGGAGCGGTATGTTGCCTTGATTAATCAAGATGATCATGAATAAGCAGGATTAATCGGGAGATGAGCAGGAGAAACCCGAGAAGCGAGTGAGCGACGTAATTTCCCCGAGAAACCAGAGGAGCCCGGGAATCCCGATTATGCGGCTGTTTGTATTAGTTTTTTTGTCAACCTGCGTGGGACTTGCCTCGCGGAGCATGAGTGGCGGATGGCGTTGCATTTTGCAGGCCGTGAGGGCTACCGTCCATGTTCGCGGGTTCGTTTTTACAGGACGGCGAGGGAGGGCGGGGAGGGATTCCGGGCTATTATTTTGCCTTCGGGGGATATTAGCCACGCGGCAGGAGTTTGGATCCACTCGGTGCCGGTGGAGCGGTGAAGCTGCGAGCGGACGTATTGCATGGCTGTGTCGTTGCCGTCTTCGGCGTTGATCATCATGGCAAGCCGCTCTTCATCCCTATCGAGGCAGACGGAGATGTATCTGATTCCGGCATCGGCTGTGGCTACGTTGTAGGTGTGGTTGGCGACGCGGGTAAGCGGTTGCGATTTGCTCCAGAAGTTGAGGAGTACGTATTGCCCTTTCAATTCGTCAAGAGAGATTATAGTGTCACCGGAGGTGGTGAGGACGAAAACGGGAGCTTCCGTGCCGACGACGGGTGTCATTATCGGGTTAGAGGTGGATGACATAAGGAATATCCCGAGTATCACGCCTCCGATAGCTAAGAGATGTTTCACTATTCCATAATTTGAATTACACTTAGATTTCCCTGCTTCCGGATGTGGATGAAGTGGCTGCACAATCGGCAACCGGGCTTCTATATCGATGCTTTCATAAACGTTCGCGGCCTGGTGCCGAAGATGGGTAATGAAAGCAGGGAAACCCTCCGATTTTCAGAGGTAGGCAACGCCGCTGCGGCCTCTGCCGCTGGTCGGGTGCCATAGTAAAAACGCCGCAAAGTTACAAAAGAGAGTGGAAACTGCCTAAAATCGGGTAAATTACACTCGTAAATAACATGTTATATAACATGTTTTGCAACTTCAAAACGTTTATTTATGGGAGGATTTGGGGTAAATGTGAAAATTGGTGAAATATGTTAATACCGATTAATGACGAGAGGGCTTTGGTTGGTCATAAGGCTATCTTCCATATCGGAGACTTTTTCTCAGCGGAGGCGGAAGAGGTAGCCTAAGGTGGCGGAGACGGCCATGGAGTTGGAACCGCTGAAGGGGGCGGTGCGTTCGCTGCTGAAGAGGTTGCCGAGGCCATAGTAGAATCGTGCCTCGAAAGCAACGGCGTGTTTCGGCGTTACGTTAAACTCGGCGCCGAGGCCGGCCGAGATGCCGTAGTCGAAGCGGTGTTTGGCCTTAAGTGTCATCTGTACGTTCATGCGGTTGGTATTCGGGAAATCGGGCAACGTTGCCATTTCGGCAGGATTGAAGTTGGCCGATGTGGATTCGGCGAGCAGGACGCCTATTTCCGGTCCGGCATTGAAGAAGAAGCGTCCTCGGCGGCCGAAGTAGATGTGGGCAAGAATGGGGAGTTGCAGGTAGTTGAGTGTGCGGGAATAGCGGTACGGGGCACCCTCGAAGTTTTCTTTCCAGCCGCGTTGCACCCAGTTTAGCTCGGCTATGAGGCCGAAGTGTTCCTCTTCTACATACCTGAAGGAAACGCCGGCTGTGGCTCCTGGCTTAAGGGCCTGGTTGACTCCGGGGTTGAAGAACATTCGGGATATGTCGGCTCCGGCTTTCACGCCTACCGTGAGGTTGGCGAGGTAATGGCTCTGGGCATTGACGGCAATGGTGGCCAAGATGATGGCCACCACTGCCGTTATCAGTTTTGCTGGAATTTTCTTCATCGCTGGGTGGAAAAGTATCACTTCCGGATTATTTGATTTCGATTTTCTCGACTATGCCTTCGGGGAGGCAGCGGATTATGTAGGAGGTTTCGTTGATGAATCCGCTCCATGTGTTGAGTCGCTTTATGTCGATGTCGTTCTGGAGTCCGGGACGGTCTATGAGCCCTATGTTGTAGTCGCCGCCGTTGGCAGCCGTAGTCGGGATGAAATAGTTGGCGATGTCGTATCCCATCATGGCGTATTGCGGGAATGAATTTACCGGCTGGCGGTGGTAGGTGGCGTTGAATTTCTGATTGAAACCGCGGTTTTCCGATGCTTTGGGATTGCAGAAGAATCGGGAGGGAATCATGACGCCGGTGCGGCCGTAGAGGTCAGAGAGACTTTCCATGTGGGCTACCCATACGGGGCGGCCTACGGTGATTATGTCATAGCCCTGCTCCTTCTTCTCGGCGACAGCGTTGAGCAATTCCTCTATTTCTGCTTTTTTGGAGGGATAACCGTAGACGATGTAGCGGTCAACGGTATTGAAGGGGAAGGCGTTGAACTCTTCGAGCGGCATTCTTGCCACATCGCCCGAGGGGAACTGCTCCATGAGCTTTTCTGCGAGCTTGTCGTTCCCGTCGATTTCCCCGACGAGGAAGAGCTTGCGTCCGGCACCGTTGGAGGCGATGGCAGAAGCCGAGAGGTCATTGAAATAGTCGAGGGGCTGGAGAATCTGTATTGTGGAGGGACTGGTCTTGTACAAGTTGCTCTTGGTGTCGAAGACATTGACTACTTCGGCTCCGGTTCGGTCGCCCACATTGGAAAGGACTTCCGGAAAGTCGTTGTCATAAACGCCGATGATGAGGTTCGAGGCGTTGAGAATGGAGTCGGAAGCGAAATTTATGCCGGCCTGCGAGGCGTCTATGACGTGCATGTTCACCTTGTAGCCATCGTGTTTCATCTTGTCGAGGCCGAGTAGGAAGCCACGCAGGAAATCGGTGTTGCTCTTCGAGGAGGGATTTTCGAGGACGATGGCAAGGTCTACCTTGTTCTTTTCGTTGACTTTATGTACGCGCTGGTAGATGTCTTGCTGAGCCACCGGAGTGTTGTCGGTGCTGTCGATGACTTCCGTTATTTGTGTCACGACTTTGCGTTCGGTCTGCGGCACAACGATCCATTCACCCTTTTCCGGTAGTGTCTGCGAGCTGTTGGCGTTCTTGATGTCCTGCACCGGGAGGTTGCTCTTTTGTGCGATGCTCTCCCAGGAATCGTTTTTCCCGACTTTATAGGGGGTGAAGGCGGTGACGGAGTTGATTTCGTCCGAGGAGCTGACCATCTTGGATGGTCGTGTATTCGGCTGTATCCTGATGGTCTGCCCTGTCTGGAGGTCTTTGGCGTTGAGACCGGGATTGAGACGGACGATGCTTTCCACCGAAGCGTTGAACTTGTCGGCAAGGCCGGAGAGGTTGTCGCCTGGAGCTATGGAATAGTAGAACGGAGCGTTGGGGTTCGTGGCTTTGGCGGGTTGTATGATGTTAAGTGTCTGGCCGGTGCGGATGCCTTTGCGGCTGCCGGGGTTGTTCTCGTAGATGTAGTCGACGGGTATTCCGTAAAGCGACGCGATGGAGTAGACCGTCTCCCCGCGCGTGACCGTGTGGGTGACGGGCTGCGGGTTGACGTCTACGCGGAATTTCCGCGGGACAGAGACTTCGGTCTGGGCGATGGGTTTTCCGGAGACGGGATAGTAAAGCGTCTGGCCTTTGTTCATCTTCTTGTCGAGACCAATGTTGCATTGCTGGAGCAGCGATTCGTCCCAGCCGAATTTCTTGCATATACCGTAGACGGAGTCACCTTTCTTTATAGTGTAGGAATAATACTCTTTTCCTTGAATATTGATAGTTTTGAGTTCAGCGTTCTGCGCTGCTATCGTGATAGAGGCAGCGAGAGCGACAGCGGAGAGAGCAACTGAAAATAATTTAAATTTCATAATACGTTATGCCGAATGGTATTTCGCGCAAAGTTAATAAAAATTTTCTGCATAGCAAAATCTTTTTAGAAAATAGCGGGAAATAAAGTGGAGATTGAGACGAAAAAACGCTGCCAGGGGCCGAAACCGGATGGTCACTGGTCTTAGAACTCTACCATTAGCCGCACGTTAAACTGGCGGCGCGTAAGATAGTTGGGCACGGCATACTGTATGTCGTTGACGTCCGTAACCCAATAGTAGCTGCTGACATTGGAGATGTCGAAGAGGTTGAAGACATCGAGCCCTATGGAGATGTTCTTGAAGTGGCGCCGCCAGTCGTAGGGACGCACGCCGTCTTCTGAGGGAGCGCCAACAAGCTGGTAGCTGAAGCCGATGTCAACGCGTTTGTAAGCCGGTGCGCGGAACCATGATACGTCACGCGTGACGCGAGGTGCCGTCATGGTTAGGCCGTCGCTGAAGACGCCACGGAGCGAGAATTTAAGCTTCGGGAACTTGGGGAAGTAGTCGTTAAAGAAAAGGGTGAAGGCATAGCGCTGGTCGCCGGGGAGCGGGCATTTCACGCCGTTGAGTGTCTGCTGCGTCTTCATCAGCGAGAGGGACACCCACGAGTCGCTGCCGGGCACGAATTGTCCGAAGAAGCGCAGGTCGAGCCCCATGATGTATCCCTTGGAGTCGTTGACGCCGCTGTAGGAGACTTTCAGGTTGTCGTATTCGTAAGAGATGAGGTTGGCCAGATTCTTGTAATATGCCTCGGCGGTGAGCTTGAACGGACGGTTCATGGCGCGGAAGGTGTAGTCGGCGGCAAGGAGGAACTGTATGCTGCGCGGCGACTTTATATTATTGTTAAGCTCAACCACGCCGTTGCCTACCTCGTCGACTACCGCCCGCCGGTATTCCTTATAGAAAGGCTGCTGGTAATAAAGGCCTAATGCGGCGCGGTAGTTCCACTGGTTGTGATCCACCGGGATGAAGGTGAAGTTGACGCGCGGGGAGAATAGGAACTCCTTGTTGTAGTCCCAGTAGGAACCGCGGAGGCCGGCGTTCAGGGTCATGAATGCCTTGTCGGTGTTCCAATAGAAGGAGTTTTCCACGTAAAGGGCGAGGCGGTTGGCCGAGACGTCCTGTCGCGATGCGAGGTTATAGATGAGGCGCACGGCGTCGGGAGTCGTGGGCAGAGAGTAGCCGGAGGAGTCACGCCATTCCCATTCGCGCGTGCGGTCGCGGAAGGATTCGTGTTGCCAGCTGAGGCCGTAGGAGAGCTGACCGGCGCGCCATGCGGTGTTGCCTTTTAGCATGGCCTGTACCACGCTTGCTTTAAGGCGGTTGCGCGAGTGTTCCATATACTTGCCGACGCCGAGTTCGCCGCCTACACCCTCGGAGCCTCCGGTGCCGGCCTCGTTAAGCCAGTATTCGCCCGAGATGTCGTAGCTTACATACTCGTCGGTGACGAAACCAGAGAGGGCGAACTGGAAATCGGTGTTGCGCGAATGGCGGTAAGTGAAGTTGAGGGCGCCGAGCCACGTCTGGAATTTATCGTTCTCGCGGCCGTCGAAGTAGACCTTGAACTGCTTGACGTCACTCATGGTGCCGAAACTCGTCTCCCGGTCGGCCGGCTTGAATTTATAGTTGTTCAGGGCTATGTTCCCGAGGAAGTTGATGGAGAACTTGTCGGAAGCCTTGAAGGTCATGTTGGTTTGGTAATCGAAGTAGAGGGGGTCGTATTCGCCGCGCGTTTCGAGCGAGGAAAGCAGCGAGTTGTTTTTCTTGAGACGCACGCCGTGGAGCTGCGAGAATTTGCCGGAATTGGTGCCGAGGCTCAGGGAACCGCCCATAAGAGAGGCCGATACGGAGCCTTGGAAGGCCTCGGGTTCGCGGTAGGTGATGTCGAGAGCCGACGACATTTTATCGCCGTATCGAGCCGGGAAACCGCCGGTGGAGAAGCGCACGGACCCTACCATGTCGGGATTGATGATGGAAAGCCCCTCCTGCTCGCCGGAACGCATTAGCTGCGGACGGTATATTTCCACACCGTTGATATAGACGGAGTTCTCGTCGAAGGAGCCGCCGCGCACGGAGTATTGTGAACTCATTTCGTTCTTCTGGCTGACTCCTCCCATTGTGGAAATCATGGCCTCCACGGAACCGCCTGACACGTCGGGCGACGTCTTGATAGTGGTCGGGTCCACGGTCTGCATACCGTTTATGGTATTCTTGAAACCTATGACCTCCACTTCGTCGAGCAGTGTGTCATCTGTACGGAGCGTTACGTTCAGCGTAATGTCGCCTTGTGCGTCGATGAGCTTGCGGGTTACGCTCTGGAAGCCGAGGCAACTGAAAACCACTTCTATGGTGTCGGCCTTGGCCACGTTTAGCTGATAGTCTCCCTTGAGGTCGGTGTTGGTGCCGATAGCGGTGCCGGCTATGCGCACGGAAGCGAACTCAACGGGCTTGGCGTCGGTGTCAGTAACCTTACCGGAAATCTTGACATCGGCGCTGCGTGCGGTGGCTGCCGTGAATAGCAGGATGCAAATGGCGAAGACGACTCTCAGTGTTTTCATCAATTCTATAACGCCGCGATGCAGTTATTATTGCCTGAGGTCGAGAGAATAGAAAATCACGTCGTTGCGGCTGTCGCCGAGACGTCGCCAGCGGGGAATGACCGCGGCGCGGGTGAATCCGGCCTTGTCAAAGAGGCGGAGGCTGGGTGTATTGGTGACGTCCACTATGGCGGCGAGTACGTCGAGATGCAAAGTGTGGCGGCAGAAACCGGCGAGTTGCCGGAGCGCTTCGGTAGCTATCCCCCGGCGGCGTCTGTCGGGGTGGACTATGATTCCGGCCATTGCTGTGGCGTCATGAGCGGATATGTTGTAAAGGTCGGCGAGCCCGACCGGGTGCCGGTCTGTCGTGTCTTCGATGACGAGGCGAAGTTGCCCGGCATGGAACGGGTCTGCATCGTAGCTTAGGGCGTAGTCGCTTAGCATCCGGCGAGAGAGAGGGGCCACGTAGTCTGACTGGTCGAAGGCGTTGCGGTCTGTTTCGCAAAGGAACATAAAGTCCACATCCTCAGGCTCAAGGGCACGCAGCGAGTATCGCTTCTCAGTGTCGGGGGCCTTCATCTTGCCACGGAGTTTTCGTAAGGAATCCTTTGGAGCAGGGAGCGGCCGAGGGTGAGCGAGTCGGTGTATTCCAGTTCCCCTCCCACGCTGACTCCGCGGGCAAGTATGGATAGCTTCACCCCAGTGTCGGCGAGGCGTCGGAAGATGTAATAATTTGTGGTATCCCCCTCCATCGTGGCGCTGAGTGCGAGGATTACTTCCTTGACGTCCTCGTTCTTCACACGCTCTACCAGGGAGTCTATCTCGATATCCGACGGACCTACGCCGTCCACCGGCGAGATTACACCGCCCAGGACGTGGTATAGGCCATGGTATTCGTTTGTGCCTTCGAGCGTTATGACATCCTTTACGGTTTCTACGACGCAGATTGTAGTGGAATCACGCCGTGTGTCGGCGCATACCGCGCAGATTTCCGTATCGCAGATGTTATGGCAACGTCGGCAGTATTTCACCCCTTCGCGCAGCTCTATGAGGGAACGGCCGAGAGCTACGGCGACGTCAGCGGGCTGGCGGAGCAAGTGGAGGGCAAGGCGTTGCGCCGACTTCTCCCCTACTCCCGGAAGCCGCGAGAGTTGCTGGACGGCATTGTCCAGAAGTTTGGAATTATCTGATAAATTCACTTCGTTTTCAGTTTTGAGAGCGCAAATTTAACACATTTTCCGTGAATAGCCAAAATATAATAATTTTTAAC
>OJRI01000186.1_pt1 | contig 49899 bp, 49 predicted proteins | sample 1599151 | NCBI WGS metagenome assembly OJRI01 (sample SAMN03922457, study PRJEB24848) | human gut metagenome | isolation source: stool sample | host: Homo sapiens | place: Germany | collected 2009-11
GTGATTGTGAAATTACGTCCTGCTTTTGTTTTATAAGGCGATTCGCGCTTGGGGATAATACCTCGTTCTTCTATTAAAAGATGTTAACGGGGCTGTAAAATTCTTTATCGTGAGGATTATTTCTTAATTTTGTACACAATTAAGAAATGTGAGCAATGCGCGTTGCGCAGGTTCTTAATGCCACCTCTGATACCAATACTCTTTAAAATAACGTTATTACGCAGATGGAAACAGTAGTACTGTTTGATACTCAGGAACTTCATGAAAACTTATTGCCGTTGAGCTTCACGCGGCCCGTGTCGCACTTCCGTGTCGGAATCCTGACGATAGGGGAGAAATGGCGGCGGCGCCTCGGGGCGGACCGCGTCATGTCGCTGGCCGTGTCTTATCTGCGTGTAAAATTTCCCGCTCCGGAGCCGGATGCCGAAGCTCTCTTTATAAACAGCGGCGTGATGCCCACCCCTGCATTGGTCGAAACAGCAGGCAACCTCTGTGCCGGACAGCGGCTGGTTGACGCCGAGGGTGATACGTTGGCATTCCGCGGCACGACGGCTGCGTTCAATGCCGGCGAAGGGGAACAGGTGGTGTTCGATGCCAGGGTGGACAGAATCCGCTACGTCTTCGATATTTTCCTCCGGAACGGCCGTGAACTGGTGGCTGATTATGAGTTGCTTACCTTGGGCCGTGTGTCACAGCCGCTCCCCCACACCTGCACGCTAATCGGCAGCCCGATGACGGAGAAAGGGTATCCGGCACTCTTCATAGAGGAGGGCGCCTCGGTGCAGGGAGCCTTCGTCAACGTCACCCACGGCCCTATATATATAGGTAAGGATGCAGAGGTGATGGAAGGAGCATGTCTGCGCGGCCCGTTGGCCGTCTGCGAGGAAAGCCACGTCAACATAGGCGCTAAAATCTACCCCGACACCACCGTCGGCCCGTGCTCGAAAGTCGGCGGCGAGGTGAACAACGTCGTGATTTTCGGCCATTCCAACAAGTCGCACGATGGCTTCCTGGGGAATGCCGTGGTAGGGGAATGGTGCAACATAGGCGCCGGAGTAAACGCCTCGAACCTGAAAAACGACTATTCCAAAATCCGCATCTGGAACTACGCCACGCGCTCCTTCATGCGCACGGACCTGCAATTCTGCGGCCTTATAATGGGCGACCATTCCAAGATAGGCATCAACGTGATGCTCAACACCGCCACGGTGATGGGAGTAGGGGTGAACCTCCACGGCAGCGGCTTCCCGCGCACATTCCTGCCGGGCTTCAGCGAAGGCTCTCCGGCCGGCTTCAAGGAGGTGACGCTCAAAAAGTTCACCCAAGTGGCCGAACGCGTGATGGCGCGCCGCAACATAGCGGTCGAAGACCCGGACCGCGCCCTTTTCGCCGAAGTGGAAAAGCAAGAAAAATCCCACCGCTAACCCCGCGGCTTCCTTTTTGCCAAAGACGGTCATCACCGGTACACAGAAAATGTACCGGTCGTTTTTTGTATATAACCTCTTCCCCAAGAGTTCCGAAGAAGATTTCTCCTCCCGGCTTCTCCCTATTCGAAATTAGATTTCCGTCAGTTCGACGGGCGGTTTTTATTCAGAGTGTATATTATATTTATAAACGGTGGCAATTTGCAAGCGCGGTCTTTACACTTGGCTGCTGGATGCAAATTAGTGTTGTTTTTCTTTTGAAGTTCTAAATATTTTTCTTAACTTTGTGGGCGAAGTGATAAGACTTTGCCTTTCTGACCGTTGCATTTTCGCCTGATTTTAATACCTATCGGAAATTCATCAGGATTGCCTTTACTTACCACATACGCTTTCCGGAACTTTCCGCAGTTTCAGGAGAATGGCCTGTTAAGACACATACTTATAATCTGATTATATGAGAAAATCCTTACTCTACCTTCTTACAGTATTGCTAAGCGTGAGTATCGGAGCCTCGGCGGCTACTTTGCACCGGTTGCCGCGTACCGACACGTTCCGGCCGCTGAGCGAGAGCGGCGTCCGCGCACCCATGCTTAAGAAAGCCCGTGCCGCGGCGCTCACCGGCGCAACCACGGTGCTCACCGAAAACTTCGACAAATGTACCGCCGGCTCCGAAGCCTCCCCCGCTTCCGAAGGCATTGCCGGCGAGATTCCCGCCTCCTGGACTTCCACTCCGGGGTGGGTCGGGGCCACTGTGCACCAGGCCGGCGGTTGCCTATTCGTGGACTCGTGGCAGACCACCTCCAACGGCCAGCCCGTAACCACCTATCTTCTTGACACACCGAAAGTCGGCGGCAGTGCATTCGGCGCGTTGCGCATCACATTCCGCGCGCGCACGGCCTCCGGCTCTATGCCGCTCTACGTCATAAACGCCAACGGCAATACCTCTACCTCCATCTCCACGGCATCGGCCGAAATCGGCCCCGCATGGGGCGAATACGAGGTATGGTTCACCGACGCCATCCCGGCCTCCTTCTTCGAATTCCAGGCCGACAAGGGCGCTTTCTACATCGACGACATCACGGTGGAGACAGTCCCGAAGCTAACTGCCCCGAAGGTTCTCCCCGCAACAGACATCACCACCACGGCCTATACCGCCAATTGGAGTGCCGTAGAGGGTGCCGAAGGATACCTTGTGTATCCGCGCATCTCCCACATCTCCGACGGCATGGAGCCTTACTATGTGCTTGACACCGACTTCGAGCGCATCACCGACGGCACCGTCGACGAGCCGGTAGAGCCCGTTTATGTGATAGAGTCGCTCGACGAAATAATCGACGAGCAGGGGTGGCTGGTGCGCCTTCCCGTCCGCGCCAATTCGGCCCTCGGCCTCACTAATAAATACATGGGCAGCTACGGCAACTCGCTGTTGCAGTCCCCTACGCTCAACCTCTCTGGCGCCAAGGGCAACGTGGACGTCAAGCTCCGCTGGCTGGCGCAGGATGTGGACATGTTCCAGGTCAACCTCTATGAAGTGCGCGTGGACGGCTCCGTTTCGTTGCGTTCCACCAAGATGGTCTACACACAGGAGGAATACAACGAATGGAAAGAGAGCGAGTTCACCATCGGCGGCGGTACCAACAGCTGTATGCTGGTAGTGCTCCTCCCCGAGACCACCAATGGCACGGTCTTTTTCGACAAGATGGAGTTCTCGCAGACCCTTGAAGAGGGCACGCGCTTCACCGTTCCCGGAACGACGCTCAACGTGACGGAAAACAGCGCCCGGGTGCAGACCCCCGACGCCGCGGCCGACGACTCGCGCTCCTACAGCGTGAAGGCTTACCGCGTGTGCGGCGGCAAATCGGTGGTATCACCCGAATCCAACTCCATCACCGTGGGCGCCGACAGCGACGAGATACCGGAATCGCTGGCCACACCGCAACCCGGCGAAGCGCAGGTGCAGGGTTCGCGCTTCACCGCCTCGTGGCCTGCCGTGGAGGGCGCAAACGCCTACGAAGTGCAACTTTACCGCCGCCACACCGCCAACGGAAACGAATCCGTCACCATCGTAAATGAAAACTTCGACAAGATAGACGTAGGCACCGACGACCTCGACCATCCCCGCTGTATGCACGAAGACGGCTACGACCGCCTGGACGACTTCACCAACGTCCCTGGCTGGGAAGTGTTCCAGGGATTCTACGTGGACGGCATCGTCGGCATCCTCGGATACTGGAACATGCTCGGAGTGGGCTGCTACATGAAGTCGCCCGTCTTCGACCTTTCCGGCAACGACGGCAACATGACAATGAGCATCCGCATAGGCTCCGACTACTACAACCAGGGCGCCACCGTCTATCTGGCCCACGACAACCCGGAAACCGGTGGGGTGGTATATGACGAAGAGTTCCCCCTCGACGAGATGGAACGCGGTATGCACCCCTTCACCAAGACCTTCTCCAAAGGTCGTGCCGACTCCTACTTCGTATTCTTCCCCTACGGCTATGGCGTAAGCTACTTCGACGACATTGTGGTGACCCAGAAAGTCCCGGCCGGCGTCCACGACACGCGCGTCTCGCGCCGCATCGTCAGCACTCCGTCGGTCACCATGACCGTCCCGGACGTGAACACCAAGGATGAATACTTCTTCACGGTGCGTGCCATCTGGCTCGACAACACCGACAAGGAGCGCGTAGGCTCCGACGCCTCCGGTGAGATAATGCTCGAAGGCCTCACCCCCGCCACATATTACAGCGGTAAGGTGACCGACCCGGACGGCAAATGGATTCCCGGAGCCACCGTCACCGTCCGCTCAAAGGACGGCAAGAGCGTGGAAACGGCCGTGACAAACCGCTGGGGCCTCTTCCGCGTGGACAATATATGCGATGCCACGGCACGCTACAACGCAGTAGTCACCGCCGACGGCTTCCATCCCGCGCTGGCAGAAAACCTCTCGTTCACAGCCCTTAAAGCCATAGAAGGCGCCGAGCTCATGATGCGTCCCGTCACCGATGACAGCCGCCAGATAGGACAAGTCACCGGCAGCTCGGACGTCGGCGCCCTTTATCTCCAGTACAACAACTCCGACGTGGAGGCCATCTACACCGCCGACGTGCTCGGAATACCTGAAAAATCCAAAATTCTCGGAATCTCCTTCGACGGCTATTGCGAGACCGAAAAAGAGGTGACTCCCACCGTCACCCTCAAGATAGAGAACCCCGGCGCCACCAGTTACGAAACGGCTGCTCCCGCCATGGGCGCCGACGCCTTCACCTTCTGGGCCGGCGAGATGACCCTCGACACGACCGGCAGCGCCACATCGCCCGACTGCCTGCTGAGTTTCGCCAACGAGGAAGGCTTCGAATACACCGGTCGGTCGCTTCGCATCCTCATGCAGTCGCGCTGCAACCGCAACTCCGACTTTTACTTCCTCACTGACGCCACGCGTCCCGGCACTTCGGTTTACCGCTACTGGAGCCGTACCGAAACGCAGGAATGGGAAACGGCTCCCGAAGGACTCCCCGTGATGCGCATCGTCTACGAGGCACCCGTTGACGGCATACAGACGGTGACTGTCGGTTCCGCCGCGCAACCCTTCGACCTCGCTGCAGTTCCCGGCGGCGTCCGCATCACCGCACATGACCTTTGCCGCCTCGGCGTCTACACAGCCACAGGCATCCGCGTGGCCGACGTAGCCCTCTCTGCCGGACAGCAGCGTACACTCCGCCTCCCCACAGGAGTCTATATCATCGGCAACCGTAAAGTTGCGATACGTTGAAAAATAAACACTAAAAACTATACTAAATGAAAAAATTACTGACTGCGGCACTCGCCGCCTTATGCCTGACGGCTCCGGCTGCCAATGCCCAGCTTGAATACAAGCAGGTTGGCACCATAAAGGCCAACGACTACCAGTACCGGACGAGTAATCTCCCTGTGTACACCATGAGCAAGTATGCGCAAGGTGTGACCATCTACCGCAAGGATTTCCTCTCGATGAACGCCAACACGCTGATTAAGGAACTGACCTTCTTCGGCTATCAGTCAGCAAAGGAGGGTACAGTTAAATACTCGTTGTATATCGGAAATACCACTTCCACATCGATTGACGACTTCGTTATCCCGGGCGAAAACGAAGGCTCGGCAGCCACGACCCTTTTCGACATGACCAAGGTGACGAAGTTTGCCGATGTCACATTTACATCAATCGCTGCCCTGGGTTCTTCCGCCGAACCTGTGGAGATCCTCTCTTTTACAAATGATACCGGTTTTGAATATACAGGCGAGAATCTCATAGTTTTCATTACGATGAATGATGGCCTCAGCACGTGCGTGGCACCATACACTACGTTCATGACCGCCAACAACGGCACCGCCGGCAATTCATACGGCGGCTACCGCGAGACGGGATACACCACTGTCGGTTATGGTATCAATACCAAGAAATGGACGAAATACACCGGTTCGACCAATCCCCGCACTCCTGTCGTCAAGATAGGTTACGCCGGTGCGCGCGTGGCTGTCGAAGCCCGTGTTTCCGGCAAGATGGTGTCTTCGCTCAACAACAACGGCATCAGCGGCGCCACAGTATCGCTCGGCGGACAAACCGCGACCACCGACACGTCGGGCTCCTTCTCCTTCACCATCGATGACGTGGACATGGACGCCACCTACACCCTGACTGCCTCCGCCACCGGCTACGAAGACTTCAGCCAGGTGGTAGACATCCGCTCGGGCGGCGACCTGCCCCTCGGCAATTTCGTGATGACGAAACTCCCCGTTCCCGCCACGCTGTCGGGCCGAGTACTCGACTCCGCCGACTCCGAGGCCATCCCGGGCGCAACCGTTGCCTTCAACGGCCAGAGCGTCACTACCGACGCCACCGGCAACTACTCGTTCAGCGTCGCCAACATCGACGTGCTCCCCGCCGAAGGCCTCGCCCTGACGGCCAACGCCGCCGGCTTCATCCCCTACAACTCCAACGTGCAGCTCACCGGCAACATGGATATGGACATCCGTCTCGAACCCCTGGGACAGCTTCCCGGCGAAGGCACGCTCGTAGGTGAGTTCAACCCCGACAACTACAGCTTTGCCGTGCCCTTCAACCCGCTGTGGAACTACTCCAACCAGCAGTTCGTTTACCCCGCCACGATGCTTTCGGGTCTCGCACAGGGCAGCAAGATTAGCTCGGTATCCTTCTACGGTTACTATCCCGAACCCGCACCGGCAGGCGGCGGCGACGAAGGCGGAGAAGAGGGTGATGACGACTATGGCTACGGCTACGCTCCCGCCAAGGCTCCGGCCCAGAGCAACTATAACCTGAAACTCTACATCACCGATGCCGACTTCACACAGTTCGGCTCGCCCATAACCCCGATTTCCACTGAAGCTCTTACCCCCTACTTCGACGGTCAGGTGACGCTCAACACCTCAGGCGACCTCTACCACCCTGTCGAACTCGTGAAACTTGAGTTCGACCGCCCGTATGAGTATACCGGCGGCAACGTGGCCATGATAGCCAATGTAGCCGGCGGCCGCTCCGCACTGCTTTACTTCTGCACGGTGCCCTCTGCCGGCAACGGCGCCATCGTACGCATCTCTTCCACCGAAGTTTCGCTCGAAACCACCAACTGGGGCAATGTCGGCGTACTTCCCGTTCTGCGTCTCGGCCAGTATGTGCAGGGTGCCGTCATATCAGGTACCGTAACCGACGAGACTACCCATGCTCCGGTGGAGAACGTTACCGTGACAGTCACAGGCAACGGTGCTACCGGACTCTCGACCACTACTGATGCACAGGGACGTTACTCCATCTCGATACCCGACTATGTGCTTGACTCCCGCTACCGCGTCAACTTCTCATGCGACGGCTATGACGACGAGACGGCAAACGTAACCTTCACCGAAGGCAACCTCGAGCAGACGCTGAACATCACGATGTACAATCCGGAAAGCGGAATCGAAGGTATCGGTGCCGAAGGCGCCCTCTTCGATGTCTACACCGTGACGGGCGTGAAAGTGCTCAACGGCGCTGATGCAAGCCGGCTCGGCACACTCCCCGCAGGCATCTACATCGCCAACGGTAAGAAAATAATCATCAAATAACAAGCTGAATCCCGTCGGCAAGAAGAGGGTGGGGCTGGCCCACAGCCCGTTCCGCCCTCCCCGTTGCCGGGGGAACCTTTCAATATCTTAATTTATTTTTGAAGGAAAGAATGTCCGCCTCCTTATAAGATAAGGCGGATATTTCCCAATCCATCTGAAATAATAAACCCTTACTTTATGGAATACAAAAAACTCAAGTATCTACTGGCCGCGGCAGGCGTGGCGTTGCTGGCCCCGGCAGCGGCGGCCATCAATCCCACAGTGAACATAGCCGGCCGCCATGTCCCGAAATCTCCTTTCCACCGCCCCGTGCAGAAACCCTCTTACGGCATGAAACCGGCGCCCGTCACCGCGCTGCGCAGCTTTGCGACAGGCCCGGCACGCAAGACGGCCGGAGGTACCACCCTCTACGGATATCTCACCGCCGGACACGGAGGTAACGACCACGGCCTCTACGAGTTCAACGAGCAGGGATTCACCAAAGTGTGGAGCGATCCTCTCTGGCATCCGGGTTCCTACAGCTTCAGCAACCTGCAGTCCGGCTGGTACAAAGACGGAAAGCTCTGCGGTTTCGACCACTGGTTCGAATACGGATACTTCTGGGGACAACTTTATTACGAAATAGACTTCAATACGGGAGAGATAGTCAAAGAGCTGGAAGACGAGGACTGTATCGACACGGGATGGTTCGTCAACGGTGCCTACGACTCCGACAACGACATCTTCTACGGATACGGCACAGACGACGAGGACGAGGCCTCCACGGCTCTCTTCATGAAGACGTCCGGCTCCAATCCTTTCCAATACGAGATAATCAAGGATTACGGCAAGAGCCAGCAGGGTTACAGCATGCAGTGCATCTCCATGTGCTACAACCCCGTGGACAAGAAACTGTACGGCATCAACCTCAACAAGCAGTTCGTCACCATCAATCCCGCCGACGGCACGCAGACGCTCATCTGCGATGTGCCGGTAAATATGGGCCTCTATGTCACCGGCCTCGTCTACAGCCCTGCCGAAGGGGTGTTCTACTGGAATTGCAATTACGACAACACAGACGGCTCGTGGGGTTCCGACCTTTACACCATCAACGCCGCCACACATGAGTTCACCAAAGTGGACAGCTTCGAGGGAGGCCCCAGTTTCCAGATGCTCTTCAACGTGGGCGACAATGTAAACTTCGCGGCCCCGAAGCGTCCGGAACTCAAGGAAGTGAACTTCGCTCCGGGCTCCACCTCGGGAACCATCGTCTACACCATGCCGACGCAGAACCTCGAAGGGGGCGCCCTCGGCGGTACCCTCACTTATAAAGCCACCATCGACGGACGCCTCGACAAGTCCGGCACCTTCACCCCGGGCCAGGAACTCACCGTAGAGGTCGATAACGTCAGCGACGGCAACCACGAGTTCGGAATCTCCGGCCTCTGCAACGGCGCGCAGGGTCCCGAACTTGTCACGAAGCTGTATGTCGGCGCCGACCGTCCCATGGCTCCCAAGTCCGTGACCCTTTCGGAAAACCTCATCCGCTGGGCTCCCGTCACCGAGGGCGTCAACGGCGGATACCTCGACAAGGAGAAACTGGAATACGAGGTTTACCTCAACGGCCAGCTGCTCACCACCACCAAACGCAATAGCTACGACCTTACCATCCCCGCCGTGCCCGCACAGCGCTGGACGGCATCGGTAGTGGCCGTCTGCGACGGCAAGCGCTCCACACCTGCTTACTCCAACGAGATAGTGGCAGGCGAGGCCTGGAAGATGCCTTACCGCTTCCAATGCACCGAGGAGAACCTGGGTCTTGCCAAAATCTTCAATGTAAACAATGACGATGAAACCTGGACTTACACCGACTGGGAAGAGGGATACTACTCAGGCCAGGTGGACGAAGGCACCGGCGACGACTGGATTATCTTCCCCGCCGCTCACTTCGACGACGCCTCCAAGAACTACTCCTTCTACATCGACTGCATGAGCAAAGCCAAAATCTACCCCGACACCTGGCTCGAGGTCTACTATGGCGAATATCCCGAACCCGACATGATGACCGGCGTCATCATGCAGCGCTTCCACCCCGAAAGCCGCGACTACCGCACCTACGGCAACCCCATGTTCAAGGTGCCCGAAGCCGGCGACTACTACATAGGTGTGCGTTGCATCACCAACCAGGGACAGCTCGGCTGCATCATCAGTGAAATCCGCGTGGAAGACAACGACATAGCCGGCGACTCGCCGAAGGCCGCCTCCGACATCACCGCCACTGCCGGCGAGAACGGCGCCCTCAGCGCTACCGTCACCTTCACGATGCCCGACAAGACCGTCGGGGGCGCCACCATCGATGCCTCCAAGACACTGACCGCAGTTGTCACCGGCGTCACGGAATCGACCGTCACCGGCCATCCCGGTGAGCAGGTTTCCGCAACTGTCGGCACCATCCAGGGCGACAACACTATCTACGTGCAGGTTAACGACGGCAACGTCAGCGGAGAACGCGCCAGCGTAACCGTCTACACCGGAGTTTCAATCCCCGGGACCGTGCGTAACCTCTCCGGTACCGTCAGCGAGGACATGCTTTCTATGACCATGACATGGGAAGCCCCCGAGGCCGACCGCAAACCCGGTTACGTCGATCCCGCGACGGTAGAATACTTCGTAGGCCTTTACAACGAGCGCAGCGGAAGCTACGACCTCCAGTCGATAGGCATGGGTATAACCTCCTATACTTTCACATTGCCGGCGAATGCCCCGCAAGACATCTATCAGATAGGCGTCCAGGCACGCAACGCCGCCGGCAACAACGACCGCCTAATGGTGCTACGTCCGCAGATGGGACGCCCCTACACCCTCCCCATGAACGACGACTTCGAGACTCAGGAACTCGCTTACCAGCCTTGGGTGCAGTACAAAGTCGAAAGCAGTCAGTATGATGTCAACTGGGCTCTGATGGAACTCCAGCAAATCGCCACCGACTGGGCCGGCAACTACAATGTAGCCCTCATCGGCTATTGCTCCACCGAAAACGTGAACGCAGAAAGCCTGCTCGGTCTGCCGCGCTTCTCTACCGAAGGCCAGACCGAAGTTACCGTCAAAATCAAGTACTATGCCGGCGCGGAAGCCGCAAACCTCAAGCTGCAAGGCTCAGTCTACTCTTCGACCGAACCAGTCGAACTTCATAATTTCGTGATAACAGGCGTTGACAGCCCCGACGAGTGGAAGACAGCCGAAGTGAAACTCCCCGCCGATATGCTCGGACGCAAATGGGTGCAGCTCTACCTCGACGCCCTCTTCAGCCAGTCCCACAACTATACCATCATCGACTCCATCGAAGTGGTGGGCGACAACAGCGGCGTGATAGCCGTGGTAGACGCCAAAGGCTCAGTGAATACAGAAAAGGGTGCCATCCTCGTCAATGGCTTCGACGGCGAGACAGCCCGCGTCTTCACCACCGACGGCCTGCAGGTAGCCGAGCGCAACCTCGACGGCACGCAGACGCGCCTGCCGCTCGCTCCCGGCATCTATCTGCTCACAATAGGCGAAACCACCCACCGCCTCATCGTGAAATAACCTGCGGAATAACCCCAATAATAGCAAATGCCGGCTTTCGGGCCGGCATTTGTCATATCTCCCTTATTATATAGAGGTGTAGGTCTTCGGGTCGGGCGAAGGGAAGGGGAGATGGGCGACGCGCAGAAAAAACGGCGTACTTAACAATTTTTTTTGCTCAAACTCTTGCATAACTCTCTTTAAATTAGTAACTTTGCACCGCTTTCAGAGCCGAATTGCGGCAGTTTTGCATCTAATGGTTTGTCTTTCAGGCCGTTAGTTGCGCATCTAAGTGTGTGGCAAAGCTGTGGCAGGGAGGCGCCGGAAGTTGGGTTCTCCGGAATCCGCCACCCGAGAAACAACAAACTCATATAAATAAACAGAGATAAATAATGCCTACAATTCAGCAATTAGTAAGAAAAGGACGCGTAGCTCTTGAGGACAAGAGCAAATCGCCGGCTTTGGATGCTTGCCCCCAGCGCCGTGGTGTGTGCGTCAGAGTCTACACCACAACGCCGAAGAAACCTAACTCGGCAATGCGTAAAGTCGCCCGTGTACGTCTCACTAACGGCAAGGAAGTCAACTCCTACATCCCCGGCGAGGGTCACAACCTCCAGGAACACTCCATCGTGATGGTTCGCGGCGGTCGTGTCAAGGATCTCCCCGGTGTGCGTTACCACATCGTTCGCGGCACTCTCGATACCGCCGGTGTGCAGGGCCGTACGCAGCGTCGCTCCAAATATGGAGCAAAACGTCCCAAAGCAGCTAAAAAATAATTAACGCTCCCCTTTCTTACAACAAAAAATCAACAACAAGTTTTTGATTTATTGGATGGCTAACGGTTGAGTAAACGCGGCGCAAGAGAGCGCGCGTTGAAGATGTAAAAAGCAGCCAAAAACAAAAACATTATCTTTAAACAAAAATGAGAAAAGCTAAGCCTAAGAAAAGAGTGATCCTGCCGGATCCTGTTTTTCATGACCAGCGCGTGACCAAGTTCGTCAATCACCTGATGTATGACGGCAAGAAGAACACCGCCTACACCATCTTCTATACGGCACTCGAGACCGTGAAGGCCAAAATGCCCAACGAAGAGAAGTCCGCACTGGAAATCTGGAAAAAAGCCCTCGAGAACGTTACCCCGCAAGTAGAGGTTAAGTCGCGCCGCATCGGCGGTGCCACATTCCAGGTCCCCACTGAAATACGTCCTGACCGCAAGGAATCCATATCCATGAAGAATCTCATCATTTTCGCACGCAAACGCGGCGGCAAGACCATGGCCGACAAACTGGCAGCCGAAATTATCGACGCCTACAACGACCAGGGCGGCGCCTTCAAACGCAAAGAAGACATGCACCGCATGGCAGAGGCTAACCGCGCATTCGCCCACTTCAGATTCTAATTGAGATATTCCCCGAAAAATGGCAAAACACGAAGATCTTAGATTAACGAGAAATATCGGCATCATGGCCCACATCGATGCCGGCAAGACTACCACTTCCGAACGTATCCTTTTCTACACCGGTCTGACCCACAAAATCGGTGAGGTGCACGACGGCGCCGCCACCATGGACTGGATGGAGCAGGAGCAGGAACGCGGTATCACCATCACATCGGCCGCTACCACCACTTTCTGGAACTACGGCGGCGACAAATTCAAAATCAACCTCATCGACACCCCGGGGCACGTGGACTTTACCGTAGAGGTGGAACGTTCGTTGCGCGTGCTCGACGGCGCTGTGGCTGCCTTCTGCGCGGTAGGCGGCGTCGAACCCCAGTCCGAAACCGTTTGGCGCCAGGCCGACAAGTACAACGTTCCCCGCATCGGCTACGTCAACAAGATGGACCGCTCCGGCGCAAACTTCTTCGAGGTAGTGCGCCAGGTGCGCGAAGTGCTCGGAGCTACCCCGCTCCCCATCCAGATTCCTATCGGTGCCGAGGAAACTTTCAAGGGCGTCGTTGACCTGGTGAAGATGAAAGCCATCTTCTGGCACGACGAGACCATGGGTGCCGAATACGAGGTAGACGAAATTCCCGACAACCTCCGCGAAGAGGCCGAGGAATGGCGCGACAAAATGCTCGAGACACTCGCAGAGTTCGACGAGACCCTCATGGAGAAATATTTCGACGACCCCGACTCCATCACCGAAGAGGAAATCCGCAAGGCTATCCGCAACGCCACACTGGCTATGCAGGTGAACCCGATGATTTGCGGCTCGTCGTTCAAGAACAAGGGTGTGCAGACACTGCTCGACGCCGTTTGCGCTTACCTTCCTTCTCCCGAAGATTCCGGTGCTGTGGAAGGACATGCTGTGGGAGACCCCAACGCCGTCGAGACACGCGAACCCTCGCCCGAGGCTCCCATGTGCGCACTGGCCTTCAAGATTGCTACCGACCCCTACGTCGGCCGTCTCTGCTTCTTCCGCGTCTATTCCGGCGAAATCGAATCCGGTTCATACGTATTAAACTCCCGTTCCGGAAAGAAAGAGCGTATCTCGCGTCTGTTCCAGATGCACTCCAACAAGCAGAACCCGAAAGAGAAGATCGGCTGCGGCGACATCGGCGCCGGCGTCGGCTTCAAGGATATCCGCACGGGTGACACCCTCTGCGACGAGAACCACCCCATCGTGCTCGAAGCCATGGAGTTCCCCGATCCCGTTATCGGTATCGCCGTAGAACCCAAGACACAGAAAGACCTCGACAAACTCGGCGTCGGCCTGCAGAAGCTGGCCGAGGAAGACCCGACGTTCCGCGTCGAGACCAACGAGGAGACCGGCCAGACAGTAATCTCCGGTATGGGCGAGCTTCACCTCGACATCATCATCGACCGTCTGCGCCGCGAGTTCAAGGTTGAATGCAACCAGGGCCGTCCCCAGGTTACATATAAGGAAGCCATCACCAAACCCGTCGAGCTCCGCGAGACATTCAAGAAGCAGACCGGTGGCCGTGGTAAGTACGCCGACATCATCGTGCGCATCGAGCCGGTTGACGAAGGCTTCGAAGGCTCGCTCCAGTTCGTTGACGAGGTGAAGGGCGGCAACGTGCCCAAGGAGTACATCCCCTCCGTCCAGAAAGGTTTCCAGACCGCAATGAAGAACGGCGTTCTGGCCGGCTACCCGGTAGAGCAACTTAAGGTAACCCTTCTCGACGGTTCTTACCACCCCGTTGACTCCGACCAGCTTTCGTTCGAGCTCTGCGCCATCCAGGCCTTCAAGAAAGGCTCCGAGAAGGCCGGTCCTGTGCTCATGGAACCGATCATGAAGATAGAGGTCGTGACTCCGGAAGAGTCGATGGGCGACGTTATCGGTGACCTCAACAAGCGCCGTGGCCAGGTAGAGGGCATGGAGACATCGCGCTCCGGCGCCCGCATCGTGAAGGCAAAGGCCCCGCTGGCCGAGATGTTCGGCTACGTTACGGCACTCCGTACCATCACCTCGGGCCGCGCTACCTCAACAATGTCGTTCAGCCATTATTCCGAAGTAAGCAACTCCATAGCCAAAGCGGTGCTTACCGAGTGCCAGGGACGTGTGGACCTGCTGAAATAAGCTCACAATAAACTCCGCCCGGACCGCCACAGCGCGCGGCCCGGACGGAGAATTACCACTTCAACACAAGACATAAATTTCCACCATTATAACAATGAGCCAAAAAATAAGAATCAAACTCAAATCTTACGACCACAATCTGGTTGACAAATCGGCCGAGAAGATCGTAAAGACGGTTAAGAGCACAGGAGCTGTGGTAAGCGGTCCCATACCCCTGCCCACACACAAACGGATCTTCACCGTCAACCGCTCAACTTTCGTCAATAAGAAAGCCCGCGAACAGTTCCAACTCTCGTCGTTCCAGCGTCTGATAGACATCTACAGCTCCACTGCCAAGACCATCGACGCCCTGATGAAGCTTGAACTTCCCAGCGGTGTGGACGTATCCATCAAAGTCTGAGCCGTACGTATCGACTCGCCAAAGCAGGGAGCGGCAACCTCCCAGCAATAACACAAAAACAAACAAACAACTTTCAAAAATAAAAAGTAAGAAATGCCAGGATTATTAGGAAAGAAAATCGGAATGACATCCGTTTTCAGTGCCGACGGAAAAAATATTCCGTGCACTGTTATCGAAGCAGGTCCTTGTGTGGTTACTCAGGTCAAGACAGTAGAGACCGACGGCTATGAGGCTGTGCAGCTCGGCTTCCAGGAGAAGAAAGAGAAGCACACCACGAAGCCGGAAGCCGGTCACTTCAAGAAAGCCGGAGTTAACCCGCAGCGCCACTTGGCCGAGTTCAAGTCTTTTGAAACCACCCCCGCTCCGGGCGACACCATCACGGTGGAACTCTTCCAGGAGGGTTCTTTCGTCGACGTAGTCGGCACCAGCAAAGGTAAAGGATTCCAGGGCGTGGTGAAACGCCACGGTTTCGGCGGTGTAGGCCAGACCACCCACGGCCAGCACAACCGCCTGCGCGCCCCGGGTTCGATCGGTGCCTGCTCATATCCCGCAAAAGTGTTCAAAGGCCTGCGCATGGCCGGACACATGGGCTCCGACCGCGTCACCATCCAGAACCTTCAGGTCATCAAAGTGCTCCCCGAACACAATCTGTTAGTCATCAAAGGCTCAATCCCCGGAGCCAAAGGTTCAATCGTTTTAGTTGAGAAATAATGGAAGTAGCAGTATTCAACATCAAGGGCCAGGACACAGGCCGCAAAATCGTCCTCAATGACGACGTTTTCGCTTGCAAACACGAAGGCAACGCTGAACACACAGTATATCTCGACGTAAAACAGTATCTGGCTAACCAGCGTCAGGGAACCCACAAATCCAAGGAACGCAGCGAAGTGAGCGGCTCGACCCGCAAGCTCGGCCGCCAGAAAGGCGGCGGCGGCGCACGCCGCGGCGACATCAACTCACCGCTGCTCCGCGGCGGCGGCACGGTATTCGGCCCCCGTCCCCGCGACTACCGCACCAAACTCAACAAGAAAGTGAAAGCACTGGCACGCCGCCTCGCCCTGACATCCAAGGCCGCCGACGGCAAAATCATTGTGGTGGAAAACTTCACTTTCGATGCTCCCAAAACCAAGAGCTACATGGAACTCGCAAAGGCTTTCAACCTCGCCGACAAGAAAGTGCTCCTGGTGTTCTCCAACCCCGATAAAAATGTCCTTCTCTCGGTACGCAACGTCCCCAACGCCCTGATGGCTCAGGCTATGGAGCTGAACGCATACACCGTTCTGAACAACGATGCCATACTGATGACAGAAGAAAGCGTCGGCCTGATTAATCAACTTTAAAAAAGCAAATCAGAAAAATGGACATCTCAATCAAACCCATAGTGACCGAAAAGGCCACACGCTACAGCGAGAAGCAGAACTGCTACACCTTCGCTGTGTCACCCGACGCCAACAAGTTCCAGATCAAGGACATCGTGGAGAAACTCTACAATGTGCGCGTCGTGCAGGTTAATACCGCCAACTATGCCGGCAAACGCCGTCAGCGCTGGACACGCTCCGGCCTCCTCCGTGGCAGAAAAGATGCCTTCAAGAAAGCATACGTAACCGTAGCCGAAGGCCAAACTATCGACTTCTACAGTAACATCTAAAAGAAATGGCAGTAAGAAAATTTAAGCCCACTACCCCCGGGCAAAGACACAAGATTATTGGTGTATTCAAAGGAACCATCACTGCTACGACACCAGAAAAGTCTCTTACAGTCGGCAAACGCTCAACCGGCGGCCGCAACTCCTCGGGCCACCTGTCGACCCGCTACCGTGGCGGCGGACATAAGAGAAAATTGCGTCTGATCGATTTCAAGAGAAACAAAGACGGTGTTCCCGCAGTCGTCAAGACCATAGAATACGATCCCAACCGCTCGGCACGCATCGCCCTGCTCTACTACCAGGACGGTGAAAAGGCATACATGATCGCCCCGAACGGCCTTCAGGTAGGACAGACCGTAGTCAGCGGCGAGAATGTCGCTCCCGACCTGGGCAACGCCCTCCCCCTGAAGAATATCCCCGTCGGTACTCTCATCCATTGTATCGAACTGCGTCCCGGCCAGGGCGCCTCGATGGCACGCTCGGCCGGCACGTTCGCTCAGCTCACGTCTCGCGAAGGTGACTACGCGATAATCAAATTACCCTCCGGCGAAACACGCAAAGTGCTGCTCGCCTGCAAGGCTACAATCGGTGTTGTAGGCAACTCCGACCACGCCCTGGAGTCAAGCGGCAAGGCAGGCCGTTCACGCTGGCTCGGACGCCGCCCGCACAACCGTGGTGTCGTCATGAACCCTGTTGACCACCCCATGGGTGGTGGCGAAGGCCGTCAGAGCGGTGGTCATCCCCGTTCACGCACAGGTCTCTACGCTAAGGGCCTGAAGACTCGCTCGCCGAAGAAGCATTCTTCGAAGTACATAATCGAAAGAAGGAAAAAGTAATCTGATTAATTAAGACAAATATGAGTCGTTCACTTAAAAAAGGACCATTTATCAGCGTAAAGCTCGAAAAGAAAGTGGCAGCCATGGACGCCAGCGGCAAAAAATCAGTCATCAAAACCTGGAGCCGCGCTTCCATGATCTCCCCCGAGTTCGTAGGCCACACTTTCGCTGTGCATAACGGCAACAAGTTCATCCCTGTTTACGTTACCGAAAACATGGTAGGCCACAAGCTCGGCGAGTTCGCTCCTACACGCACATTCCGCGGCCACGCAGGAAACAAGAAAAAATAATGGCCCAAAATCTTAATAAGTAAAAAAATCAACTACATACAATGGGTGTAAGAAAAAGAAACGCAGCCGACCTCATGAAGGAGGCACGCAAGAGCGAATACTTCGCAATCCTGCGCAATGTCCCCTCGTCGCCTCGCAAAATGCGCCTCGTCGTTGACATGATTCGCGGCCAGGAAGCATTCAAGGCCCTCGGCATACTCAAATTCTCAAACAAAGAAGCCGCGCGCAAGGTAGAAAAACTCCTGCGCTCCGCCATAGCGAACTGGGAGCAGAAAAACAACGCAAAGGCCGAACCCGGACAGCTCTTCGTAAAAACCGTTTTCGTTGACGCCGCCCCGATGCTCAAACGCCTCCGCCCCGCTCCCCAGGGCCGCGGATACCGTATCCGCAAGCGCTCAAACCACGTGACCATCTACGTCGATTCTATTAATAATTCTAATGACTAAGCAAGAATGGGACAGAAAGTTAATCCTATCAGCAACCGCCTCGGTGTAATCCGCGGCTGGGACTCGAATTGGTACGGCGGTAAAAAATACGGGGAGACTCTGCTCGAAGACTCCAAAATCCGTAAATACCTCCGCACGCGCCTCGCCAAGGCAAGCGTCTCCAGAATTATTATAGAGCGCACACTGAAAATGGTCACCGTCACCATCTGCACCTCCCGCCCCGGCATGATTATAGGTAAAGGCGGAAAGGACGTCGAAGCCCTCAAGGCCGAGCTCCAGAAGCTCACCCACAAGGACGACGTGCAGATTAATATCCACGAAATCAAACGTCCCGAACTCGACGCCGAAATCGTGGCTGCGAACATCGCACGCCAGATTGAGAACAAGGTGGCTTACCGCCGTGCCGTCAAGATGGCCGTGCAGAGCACCATGCGCATGGGCGCCGAAGGCATCAAGGTGCAGGTCAGCGGACGCCTCAACGGCGCTGAAATGGCCCGCTCCGAAATGTTCAAGGAAGGTCGTACTCCGCTACACACTCTGCGCGCAGACATCGACTATGCGCTGGTCGAAGCCCTTACCAAGGTGGGCATCATCGGCATCAAGGTGTGGATCTGCCGTGGCGAAGTCTACGGACGCAAAGAACTCGCCCCCTCCTATGCCGTTTCGCAGAAGGAGACCGGCCGCCCCGCCGGCGGTCGCAAAGGCGGATTCCGCAACAAGAAGAATAACAACCGTTAAACAACCGTAAGACAATGTTACAACCGAAAAAGACTAAATTTCGCCGCTCGCAAAAGGGCCGCATGAAAGGCGAAGCCCAGCGTGGCAACCAACTTGCTTTCGGCTCGTTTGGCATCAAGACTCTCGAATCCAAGTGGATTACCGGCCGCCAGATCGAGGCCGCCCGTATCGCAGTGACACGTTACATGCAGCGTCAGGGTCAGATCTGGATCCGTATCTTCCCGGACAAACCCATCACCAAGAAACCCGCCGAGGTACGTATGGGTAAAGGTAAAGGTAACCCCGAAGGTTTCGTGGCACCCGTGACTCCGGGACGCATCCTCATCGAAGTCGAAGGCGTAAGCTATGACATCGCCAAGGAAGCACTCCGCCTCGCCGCCCAGAAACTCCCCGTCATCACTAAGTTCGTGGTTCGCCGCGACTATGACCCCTCGCAGAACGTCTGATAAAGCCGTCGCCCCCGCGGCCCGGCCGGCAACCCGCCTTCAACTTTGAAATAAGCTATTGGCCTGTTGCACGAAAATCAGGAAAACATATACCGCCGCCCCGCCACACCGCGGGCAGCAAAGTCCCGGAATGGAGGGGCGGCGGAATATAAAACTTCCTGCCGGAACGCGGAGAAACAGCACAGCAGAGGCCCGCAAACCGTAAAAATGCGCCCGAAAACGGATAAAAACGCCAATGGCACAATAACGGCTCCGCGGACTGCGTTCTAAAAAACGGGCTCAGCCCCTTATAGAAGGAGAAAACCCACTCAATATAACAAACAACATGAAAAAGGAAGAAATCAAGGAATTAAGCATTCAGGAGTTGCAGGCCAGAATCGAGGCCGCAGAGAAGGCTTATCGTGAATTGAAAGTAACGCACGCGATCTCTCCCGTAGACAATCCCGCAAAAATTACGGCTGACCGCCGCGAGATTGCCCGGCTCAAGACAGTGTTGCGTCAAAAAGAGCTTGCCCAACAAGCCAAGTAATCCCCCCTCACAAACACATCAAAAATGGAAAAAAGACATTTAAGAAAAGAGAGAATCGGGGTTGTTTCCAGCAACAAGGCAGACAAGACAATCACTGTCGAGATTAAATGGAAAGAGAAACACCCCATTTATGGTAAATTTGTCAACAAGACAAAGAAATACCACGCTCACGACGAAAACAATGAATGCTCCATCGGCGACACCGTGCGCCTCATGGAAACCCGCCCCCTGAGCAAAACCAAGAGATGGAGACTTGTAGAAATAATCGAAAAAGTTAAGTAACCATGATACAGAGTGAATCACGTTTGACAGTAGCGGATAACAGTGGTGCAAAAGAAGCACTCTGCATCCATGTGCTTGGCGGTACAGGTCGCCGTTACGCATCGGTAGGAGATATCATCGTAGTGTCCATCAAGAGCACAATCCCCTCCTCCGAAGTAAAGAAAGGAACAGTCTCCAAGGCTGTGGTAGTTCGCACGAAGAAGGAAATACGCCGTGCCGACGGTTCATACATCCGTTTCGACGACAACGCCTGCGTGCTGCTCAACAACGCCGGAGAGCTCCGCGGTACACGTATCTTCGGCCCCGTGGCACGCGAACTCCGTGCCACTAACATGAAAATCGTCTCACTGGCACCCGAGGTGCTTTAATCCCATTTAATCAAAGAGCAATATGGCAAAACTTCATATCAAAAAGGGCGACACCGTTTACGTCAATGCCGGCGACGACAAAGGCGCTACCGGTAGAGTCCTCGAAGTGCAGGTCAAGAAGAACCGCGCTATCGTAGAAGGAGTCAACATCGTCTCGAAAAGCACCAAGCCCAATGCACAGCATCCCCAGGGCGGCATCGTGAAGATGGAAGCTCCCGTACATATCTCTAACCTCAACGTCATTGACCCCAAAACCGGCAAACCCACCCGCATCGGTCGCCGCAAAAACGACGCAGGCAAAAATGTTCGTTACGCTAAAAAATCAGGAGAGGAGATTAAATAAATTATGAGCACTACACTTAGCAAAGACTATAAAGAAAGAATCGTGCCGGAGCTCACCAAAGAGTTTAACTACTCCTCCGTGATGCAGGTCCCCAAACTCGAGAAGATAGTCATCAACCAGGGACTCGGCGCCGCCACACAGGACAAGAAACTCATCGAGACAGCCATCAACGAAATCACAGCCATCACCGGCCAGAAAGCTGTCGCCACAGTTTCACGCAAAGACATCTCGAACTTCAAACTCCGCAAGAAAATGCCCATCGGCGTGATGGTAACGCTCCGCCGCGACAAAATGTACGAGTTCCTCGAGAGGCTGGTGCGCGTGGCACTCCCCCGTATCCGCGACTTCAAAGGCATCAACTCCAAGCTCGACGGTCGCGGAAACTACACCCTCGGTATCACCGAGCAGATTATCTTCCCCGAGATTAACATCGACAACGTGCCGAAGCTCCAGGGTATGAACATCACGTTCGTAACCTCCGCCAATACCGACGAAGAAGGTTTCGCACTGCTCAAAAAATTCGGATTACCCTTCAAAAACGAAAAATAAGACACATGGCAAAAGAATCAATGAAAGCCCGCGAGGTGAAACGTCAGCGCATGGTTGCCAAATATGCTGAAAAGAAAGCAGCCCTGAAGAAGGCAGCCCTCGCCGACGCCGAAGGCAATATCGACTACGATGCCCTCACCAAGCTCCAGAAGCTTCCCCGCAATGCCTCACGCGTTCGTCTTCACAATCGTTGCGAAATAACCGGCCGTCCCAAAGGATACATGCGCCAGTTCGGCATCTCCCGTATCCAGTTCCGTGAAATGGCCTCCGCCGGTCTTATCCCCGGTGTGAAGAAAGCAAGCTGGTAATCCCCCTCCCCGCGAGGCTTACCACAGCCCAAAGCCTGCGGAAATCTGACCCGCTCACATTTCCAAAGGCTATAAAAACGCTTAAAAACCGCCTGAGAAACTCCGCAAAGCAGAGTTATCGCATATTTTAAATATGTTTAACATAGTTTAACGCCGGTATAAGGCCGCTATGTATTAACTTTGCAGTCGGAAATACGGGCGACAGCACTACAACCCCGCCCGCTTCTCCAAAACATGGAGAAGCGCGCCGGGGATACTGTTTTGAATAATCGGCGCCTTACCACCCTTCTCCGGGCGGACAGTGACGCCGGTCATTCCATGCGAATGGCCGTGTTCCGGATTTCAGGTGGGCACTTCCTGATATGTAATGGCCTCGTCTGCCTTGCAGTCGATGCCGTTGCAGCCAAATGGAAACCGGCTCCCAGTGAACGGTATCCGGACTATGATGCCCGGATTACGGTGCCTTGGTTACGAGGCGGCGACACATACCGTCGCAGCTGACCGGAAGCATCGGGAAACGACACGGACTTCAGGCGTCCGGAATTGTCCGGAACGGACGGACTCCCATAAACCCGCCTCCCGCGCGAGGCGAAGACGATGCAGAATAATGGCTGCGGCACAACACCCGTCCCGCGTCTTCCCGCAGATCAGAGGAAGATGGCAGGGGAGGACAGTTGCGGCAGACATTCCCCGAAAACGAAAAAACAGTGAGTATTAAATATTGTTCAGAAGTCTGAATCAATTTAAACAAAACAACAAAAATGACTGATCCAATAGCAGATTATCTGACGAGGCTCCGCAACGCCATACACGCACAGCATCGCGTGGTGGAGATACCCTCATCAAAAATCAAGAGAGAGATCACACGTATTCTCTTCGAGCAGGGATACATCCTCAACTACAAGTTCGAGGAAGGCAATACCCCTGCCGGCACCATCAAAATCGCTCTCAAGTACAATCCCGAAGACAAGGAGAGCGCCATCCGCAGCCTCAAACGCGTGTCGCGTCCCGGTCTGCGTCAGTACACAGGTTACAAGGAAATGCCCCGCGTCCTCAACGGTCTGGGCATAGCCATTCTGTCCACCTCCAAAGGCGTCATGACCAACAAGCAGGCCAAAGCCGAGAAGATAGGTGGCGAAGTTTTATGCTACGTTTACTAAGAAAGGAGGTATTGATATGTCAAGAATAGGAAAAGCTCCCATAGAAATACCTGCCGGAGTAACCGTACAGGTCAATGGAAACGTTGTGACAGTGAAAGGCCCCAAAGGTGAACTCCGGCAGGAGGTAAACCCGGTCATCAAAGTCAACGTGGAAGGCAACAAGATAGAACTTACGCGCCCTGACGACGAGCGCCAGAACCGTGCCATGCACGGTCTTTACCGCGCACTGGTGCACAACATGGTCGTAGGCGTATCGGAAGGCTACAAGAAGGAGATGGAACTCGTGGGTGTAGGTTACCGCGCCACAGCCACCGGCCAGGTGCTGGAACTGGCACTCGGTTTCTCGCACGCCATCTATATCAAGCTTCCTAAGGAAATTAAAGTAGAAGCCAAGAGCGAACGTAACAAAAACCCGCTCATCATCCTCGAAAGCAGCGACAAGCAGCTCCTTGGCCAGGTATGCGCCAAGATACGTTCCCTGCGCAAGCCCGAACCCTACAAGGGCAAAGGTATCAAGTTCGTCGGTGAAATCATTCGTCGCAAGTCAGGTAAATCGGCAAGCGCCAAATAATTAAATTAGGAAACCATGATATCCAAAATAGCAAGAAGAAACAAAATCAAAACCCGTATCCGCGGCAAAATCTCAGGCACGGCACAGCGTCCGCGCATGAGCGTCTTCCGCTCCAACAAGGGTATATACGTTCAGCTCATCGATGACTTGGCAGGACGCACACTCTGTGCCGCCGACAGCCGCAACATCAAGGAAGGGACGAAAACAGAAATCAGCGCCATCGTAGGCGAAAACATCGCGAAAAAAGCCCTCGAAGCCGGTATCACGGAGGTTGTCTTCGACCGTAACGGATACCTCTTCCACGGCAGAGTAAAATCACTGGCAGACGGAGCCCGCAAGGCCGGTCTTAAATTTTAATCGTTCAAACAATGGCATATACATCAAACAGAGTAAAGTCGACCAACGACCTTGAATTGAAAGACCGCCTGGTAGCAATCAACCGCGTAACCAAAGTTACCAAAGGTGGCCGCGCCTTCTCGTTCGCCGCTATCGTAGTGGTAGGCAACGAGGACGGCATCATCGGCTGGGGCCTCGGCAAAGCCAACGAAGTGCAGGCTGCCATCGCCAAAGGCGTAGAAGCAGCCAAAAAGAACCTTATCCGTGTCCCCGTGCACAAAGGCACCATCCCCCACGAGGTGGCAGCCAAATTCGGCGGCTCGCGCATCTTCCTCAAACCCGCGAGCACCGGTACCGGTGTTAAGGCCGGCGGTGCCATGCGTGCAGTGCTCGAAAGCGTCGGCATCACCGACGTACTCGCTAAGTCGAAAGGCTCGTCGAACCCCCACAACCTCGTGAAAGCCACTATCGAAGCCCTCTCCGAGCTCCGCAGCCCGGCACAGGTGGCGGCAGCGCGCGGCATCACGGTGGAACAAGTGTTTAACGGCAAATAATTTTCTACGACAATGGCAAAGATTCAAATCAAACAGATAAAAAGCCGCATCAACTGCCCGGCAGTGCAGAAACGCACTCTCGACGCACTGGGACTCCATAAGATGAACCACACGGTGGTAAAGGAAGATACCCCCTCGATCCGCGGGATGGTAAAGGCCGTACACCACCTTGTAGAAGTGACAAACCTCTAAAAGAAGAAGACAGAAATGGAATTACATACACTGAAGCCGGCAGCAGGCTCGAATAAAAGCAACAAACGCATAGGACGCGGCCCGGGCAGCGGCTACGGCGGCACTTCGACACGTGGTCACAAGGGCGCTAAATCGCGTTCCGGATACAAACATAAAATCGGCTTCGAGGGCGGTCAGATGCCCCTCCAGCGCCGCGTGCCGAAATTTGGTTTCAAAAACTTCAACCGCGTGGAATACAAGGCCCTCAACCTTGATGCCCTCCAGACACTGGCAGAAGCCCGTGACCTGGCCCGCATCACCGTCGAAGACCTCCGCATGGCTGGTCTCGTGCCCAAGAAAGCCCTGGTTAAAATCCTGGCTAACGGCACCATCTCCCGCGCCATAGAGGTTGAAGCCGACGCTTTCTCAAAGAAAGCCGAAGAAGCCATCATCGCCGCCGGCGGCAAAGCAATTAAAAAATAAATACAATGGGATTTACACAGACAGTCAAAAATATCTGGAGCGTAGAAGACCTCAGGCACCGCATCGGAATCACCCTGCTGCTTGTCATCATCTACCGCTTCGGGTGCTACGTAGTGTTGCCGGGCATAAACCCCGATGACCTTATGGCACTCAAAAACTTCACCTCCGACGGCCTCATGCAGCTCATCGACATGTTCTCCGGAGGTGCGTTCTCACAGGCATCTATCTTCGCTCTCGGTATCATGCCCTACATTACAGCCTCCATCGTGATACAGCTGGCCGGCATGGTGCTCCCGCAGTTCCAGAAGATGCAGCGCGAGGGCGAAAGCGGACGTATGAAACTCAACCAATACACCCGCTATCTCACAGTGCTCATATTGCTGGTCCAGGGTCCCGCTTATCTGATGAACCTGAAATATCAGGTGGCATCGGCCGGCGGACACGTCGAAATGGGCTTTTGGACAGTCGCGTTCATGACAATCGTGCTCGCGGCAGGTTCGATGTTCATCATGTGGCTCGGCGAGCGCATCGACCAGAAGGGTGTGGGCAACGGTATCTCCTTCATCATCCTGATAGGTATCATCGCTCGTCTCCCGGATGCTTTCGCACAGGAGTTCATGGGTCGTCTGCTCAACTCGACAGCTGGCGGTCTGGTTATCTTCCTGGTTGAAATCATAGTTCTGGTGGCCGTAATCGCCGGTGCAGTACTGCTCACGCAGGGCGTCCGCAAGGTGCCCGTACAGTATGCCAAGAAAATCGTCGGCAACAAGCAGTACGGCGGTGCGCGCCAGTATATCCCCCTGAAAGTGAACGCCGCGGGCGTAATGCCCATTATCTTCGCCCAGGCCATCATGTTCATCCCCATCACTCTGGCCGGTTTCTCGACCAACCAGACGGGATTCCTCGGTGCCCTCACCGACATGTACTCCTGGACATACAACATCATCTACTTCCTGATGATCGTGGCTTTCACTTACTTCTACACAGCCATCACGGTGCGCCCCGCGCAGATGGCCGAAGACATGAAGCGCAACAACGGATTTATACCCGGCATCAAGCCCGGCAAACCGACCGTCGAATACCTCGACTCCATAATGTCGCGCATCACCCTCCCCGGCTCCATCTTCCTGGGCATCGTGGCAGTGCTTCCCGCCATCGCCCATGTCTGCGGCCTCAACCGCAGCTTCGCAAGCTTCTTCGGCGGTACGTCGCTGCTCATCCTTGTGGGCGTTATCCTCGACACTCTCCGTATCATAGAAGGACATCTGCTGATGCGCCACTATGACGGTCTGATGAAGGACGGACGCATCAAGGGCCGCACCACAGGCAACGCTGCTTTCTGACATGCCAACTAAGATAGAGAGAACAAAAGAAAATGATTTATCTCAAGACGGCGCAAGAAATAGAAAAGATCCGCAAGGCAGGGGACCTGCTGAGCCGCGCACTGGGCGAAGTGGCCCGGTGGGTGAGGCCCGGCGTCACCACCAAGCGACTCGATGACATAGCACGTGAGTTTATCCTCGACAACGGGGGTAAACCCACTTGCCTGGGTTATCACGGATTTCCCGGCACGCTCTGCATAGAGGTAAACGAAACGGTTGTACACGGCTTTCCCTCGGCCTACACGCTTCAGGAAGGCGACATCGTGGGCACAGACAGCGTCTGCGAACTCGACGGCTACAACGCGGACATGTGCTACACTTTCGCGGTTGGGGAGATAGACCCCAAAGTGCAGGAACTGCTCGACACCACGCGTGCATCCCTCTATAAAGGGATAGCCGCCGCCAAGGAAGGAAAACGCATCGGCGACATCGCCAACGCGGTGCAGACCTACTGCGAGCGGCGCAACTTCAGCGTGGTGCGCGAAATGTGCGGCCACGGCATAGGCAAAAGCATGCACGAAGACCCCGAAGTGCCCAACTACGGGCGCCGCGGCATAGGAGCCGTGTTACGCAACGGGATGGTGATCTGCATCGAACCCATGATCAACATGGGCAGCAAGAACATCGTCATCTCGAGCGACGGCTGGCAATGCCGCACACGCGACCGCAAGCCCTCGGCACACTTCGAGCACACCATAGCCATAGACGGCGAAACCCCGCAGATACTGACAACCTTCGACTATATCGAAGCGGCACTTGAGCAAAACAAAATCGATCAAAATCTTCAGTAACGAATGGCAAAACAGGCAGCAATAGAAATCGACGGCGTAATCCTCGAGGCACTTTCGAACGCAATGTTCAAGGTGCAGCTCGAGAACGGACACATCATCACGGCACACATATCGGGCAAGATGCGCATGCACTACATCAAGATTCTGCCCGGCGACAAGGTAAAAGTCGAAATGTCGCCGTATGACCTGACCAAAGGCCGGATTTCATTCAGATATAAATAAAAACGAAAACCAGATATGAAAGTCAGAGCATCAATCAAAAAGCGCACAGCCGACAGCAAAATCGTGCGGCGCAAAGGCAGATTATACGTAATCAACAAAAAGAACCCCAAATTTAAACAACGTCAAGGCTAAGGCCCACAGGCCCCAATAGCCCTGCAAAATATATACACAAAAAAAATATATGGCAGTAAGAATCGTCGGCGTAGACTTGCCGCAAAACAAAAGAGGTGAAATAGCCTTGACATACATCTACGGCATCGGCCGTAGCGCCGCAAAAAGCATCCTCGACAAAGCAGGTGTGGACCGCGACATCAAAGTACAGGACTGGACAGACGCACAGGCAGCCGCCGTGCGTGAGGTAATCCAGAACGAATACAAGGTGGAAGGTGACCTGCGCTCGGAAATCCAGCTCAACATCAAGCGCCTCATGGACATCGGTTGCTACCGCGGCATCCGCCACCGTATCGGGCTTCCCGTTCGCGGCCAGAGCACCAAGAACAACGCCCGTACACGTAAAGGACGTAAGAAAACCGTCGCCAACAAAAAGAAAGCTACAAAATAATATAGACACTGAAAAATGGCAAAAAAGACAGTCGCAGCAAAGAAGAGAAACGTTAAGGTTGACGCAATGGGTCAACTCCACGTACATTCTTCTTTCAACAACATCATCGTGTGCTTAGCCAACAGCGAAGGTCAGGTAATCAGCTGGTCATCGGCCGGCAAGATGGGCTTCCGCGGTTCGAAAAAGAACACTCCCTACGCAGCCCAGATGGCAGCGCAGGACTGCGCCAAAACGGCCTACGACCTGGGCCTGCGCAAAGTAAAGGCCTACGTCAAAGGACCCGGTAACGGCCGCGAGAGCGCCATCCGTACAATCCACGGAGCCGGTATCGAGGTAGTCGAAATCATCGACGTCACTCCGCTTCCCCACAACGGATGCCGTCCCCCGAAACGGAGACGCGTCTGAAAGATGCTGCAAAAACTCCTCGCGCCTGCCATTCCCGCATAATCCCTCCCCGGAGATGACGCCACAACGGGCATAACGCCCGGCGACACAGCACCCCGGGACAGCCGGAAAACAGCGGCGGCAAAGACTCTTTGCCAGGCCGTTCGGCGACAGGAGAAGCGTCTAATAGAAAAGCAACACGCCGGAGTACGGAGCCGGCGGAGGCACTGAATGCGAAAAAGACTGTCCGATAACTTTCTCTCGACAGTCGCGGCTGCGCTAAAGGCCCCGCCCTCCGGAAGAGGCACAGAAAACAAAGAACAAATTAAAAATGGCAAGATACACAGGCCCAAAAACAAAAATCGCCCGTAAATTCGGCGAAGCCATATTTGGCGACGATAAAGTGCTGGCAAAGAAAAACTACCCCCCGGGCCAGCATGGCAACAACCGCAGAAGAAAAACTTCTGAGTACGGTCAGCAGCTCCGTGAGAAACAGAAAGCAAAATACACCTACGGCGTGCTGGAACGCCAGTTCCGCAACCTCTTTGACCGCGCACAGCGCACCAAAGGCATCACTGGTGAAGTTCTGCTCCAGCTGCTCGAAAGCCGTCTTGACAACGTGGTTTACCGTCTTGGCATAGCGAAGACACGTCCGGCAGCCCGCCAGTGCGTGCTCCACAAACACGTAACGGTCAACGGCAAAGTAGTGAACATACCCTCCTACCAGGTAAAACCCGGCGATGTGGTATGCGTCCGTGAAAAAGCGAAATCACTTGAAGTAATCACCGAATGTCTGTCCGGCTTCAACCACAGCAAATATCCCTGGATCGAGTGGGACGAGAGCATCAAAGGCGGAAAGTTCCTTCATCTCCCCCAGCGGGAAGACATTCCGGAAACTATCAAGGAACAGTTGATTGTCGAGTTGTATTCTAAATAATAAACAGTAGAGTCCCATGCCCATTTTAGCATTTCAAAAACCCGAAAAAGTCGTGATGTTGGAAGACAGCAAAACGTTCGGGAAATTTGAATTCCGGCCCCTGGAGCCGGGATACGGCCAGACCATAGGCAACGCCCTTCGCCGCATCCTGCTCTCGTCGCTCGGCGGGTACGCCATCTGCGCCATACGCATCGACGGCGTCGCCCATGAATTCGACACAATCCCCGGCGTAAAGGAAGATGTCACCAACATAATCCTGAACCTCAAGCAGGTGCGTTTCAAACAGATCACCGAAGATCATGAAACCGAAAAAGGCACGGTTGAAATCTCGGGAACAGACGTGTTCAAGGCGGGCGACTTAGGCAAAGCGCTGAGCGGATTCGAAGTCCTCAACCCCGAACTCGAAATCTGCCACCTGGCCCCCGGCGCAACTCTGCGCATGGAGTTCACCGTCAACAAAGGACGCGGCTGGGTCCCTGCCGATGAAAACCGTGAAATGATAGGGAGCGAGGACCTCCACGTTATCGCAATCGACTCAATCTACACCCCCATCAAGAACGTAAAATACGCTGTTGAAAACTACCGTGTAGAACAAAAGACCGACTACGAGAAACTGATCCTCGAAGTGTCAACCGACGGCTCTATAAATCCCACAGACGCCCTCAAGGAAGCATCCAAAATCCTCATCCAGCACTTCATGCTCTTCTCCGACGAGAAGATAGCCCTCGAAGTGCCCGCCGATGATGATACCGAAGAGTTCGATGAAGAAGTGCTGAAAATGCGTCAGCTCCTCAAGACAAAACTCTCGGACATGCAGCTTTCCGTGCGTGCCCTCAACTGCCTGAAGAGCGCAGAAGTAGAAACTCTGGGCGAACTCGTCGGCTTCAACAAGAACGACCTTCTCAAATTCCGCAACTTCGGTAAAAAGTCGCTCACCGAGCTCGATGAACTTCTGGCACAGAAGAACCTCTCCTTTGGGATGGACATATCAAAGTATAAATTAGACAAAGACTAAACAAACAATGAGACATAATAAGAAATTCAACCATCTGAGCCGCAAGAAAGCTCACCGCGATGCGCTGCTTTCAAACCTTGCTTCGTCGCTCATTCTCCACAAGAGAATCACCACGACGCTCGCCAAGGCAAAAGCCCTCAGAGTTTACGTTGAGCCGCTCATCACACGCTCCCGCAAAGACGACACCACAAACCGCCGCGTAGTCTTCGCTTACCTCCAGAACAAGGAAAGCGTCAAAGAGCTCTTCTCAACAGTAGCCGCTAAAGTAGGCGACCGTCCCGGCGGTTACACACGCATCCTCAAAACCGGCCACCGCCTCGGCGACAACGCCGAGATGTGCTTCATCGAACTCGTGGATTTCAACGAGAACATGCTCGGCGAAGCCAAGAAAGCCAAGACCACACGCCGCCGCCGCTCTAAGAAGGCCGCTCCCGCAGCCGAAGCAGCAAAAGCCGAAGCTCCCGCCGAAACGCCGGCTGAAGCACCCGCCGAGGAAGCTCCCAAAGCAGAGTAAAAGCAACTCCCGTTTACAAAATAGAAATTTCCGGGCCTTTGGGGTCCGGAAATTTCATTTTAAAACTCAAGCTTTTAAATTGAAACGTCTTTTTTTGTCAAATGCACTCCGGTGGCCAATGACTTTAAGGCTTTCCAAGGTTTTTTGACTTTATACCCCCATGCTTCGTGGTAGGGTTGAAATATGGTTTCACGTATGTGGGCCCGAACCCTGGGCTGCGGCTTTCCGGAAGTGTCGCGTATGCATGATGTAGATGGCGGAGAATATTCCGAGCATTATCAGCATTATGGTCTGGCAACTCCATACGGCCACCGAATAGGCTGCGGCCGAGGATTCGCTGACGCCGTAGAGCTCGAGAGCGAACATGACCGCCAGATTCCACGGCCCCAGGCCGCCGTTCGACGGCACAGCCATGCTCATCGACCCGAAAACGAACACCACCAGACCGGGAACCAGTCCATACGCCGTGCCAGGCGTATCCACCAGAGCTCTTGTAAACGGAAATGCCTGGAAACAGACGTAAGTCTCCATGAAATAACAGGTCCATATGCCCAGAGTCAGCACCACGTACATCCCCTTGCCGCGCATCGTGAAGAGCACCTTGAATCCTTGCCATACCCGCTCCATGGCGGTGTCGATGTCTTCAACCACCTTTAGTCTTCGGCCGAAGCGCAATACAGCCATAAAGATACCCACAACGGCAGCTATGGCACACCACATCCACGGATTGTCACCGAAGTCCACCACCTCGCGGCCAAGTGCGTAACGCTGCAAAAAAGTTTCGATAGGCCTGTGGGCCACTATCATGGCCAGACCGAGCAGCAGGAGAACTACAACCAGGTCGGACATACGGTCGCCGATGTCGGTACCGGCAACGGTTGAGAGGGGGACGCGTTCGCGGCGGCTGACGTATACGCAACGCCACACCTCCCCGAGCTGCGGCAACACGAGGTTCAGGGCGTAAGCGCCGAAGATGGAGACGCTTTCGGCCGTCACTGTCATGCGCGGCACTCCCACGCCGCGAAGCTGGATGCCCCAGCGTATGCCGCGTATCATGTGCGAGAGCATCGTGATGAGCATCATCACGAGAAGCCAGCGGTAGTTGCAGCCGTGCCGCACTATCCTCCACACCTCGGACAAATCTATCTTGTGCAATAGCCAGAGCACTAACCCTACGGACACGCACACGGGCAAGACGACAGCCAGCACCCTCTCCGTATCCTTGAGAAAATGCCCTGACCGGAAGGCGGTCGCGCCGGTAGAGGTCTTGTCTGGAGTTTCGTTCATAACCTTGGTTTTTAGTGGCGGAAGGCTATAGCGGCTGCACCGGAATCCGGACGCGGAAGCATCCGCAGCCGGAAAAACGGAGGCGCAATATGTTTCGTCTAAAATGAAAACAAAAAATGTGGGCCGAGGGTTGCAAATTAGGAAATTTCTACATAACTTTGTCGCAAATTTAACCACGTAGCCGCGGCGGTGGGTAAAAGCCTGTGCCGACGCTACAAAAATATATCTAATATACCATGCCAGACATATCAAAACGCGTAGAGGCGATGCCCTCGTCTCCCATTCGCAAACTCGCGCCGCTCGCCAACGCGGCACGCGCCAAAGGCATCCATGTTTTCGGTCTCAACATCGGTCAGCCCGACCTCCCCACTCCCCCGCAGGCCTTCGAAGCTCTCAAACACATTGACCGCAAAGTCCTGGAATATTCCCCCAGCGACGGTCTGAAATCGACGCGCGTAAAATTGGCGGAATATTATAACCGCAACAACATCAACGTTAATCCCGACCAGATCATCGTCACTACAGGCGGTTCCGAGGCAGTGCTCCTCGGCTTCTTCTCGGCCCTCGACCCGGGCGACGAAATCATCATACCCGAACCCGCTTACGCCAACTATACCGCCTTTGCACGTATGGCCGGCTGCAAGATAGTGGGCGTCCCCACACGTATCGAGAACGGCTTCGCACTGCCCCCGGTAGAGGAGTTCGAGAAACTCATCACCGAGCGCACAAAAGCCATCCTCATCTGTAACCCCAACAACCCGACAGGTTACGTCTATACCCGCGAGGAACTGATGAAAATCCGCGACCTCGTGAAGAAACACGACCTCTTCCTCTTCTCCGACGAAGTTTACCGCGAGTTCTGCTACTGCGACACTCCGGTAATCTCCGCCCTGCAGCTCGAAGGCATCGAGGACCAGGTAATTCTCATCGACTCGGTGTCGAAGCGCTACAACGAGTGTGGTATCCGCGTCGGATGTATGGTGACCCGCAACGAGAAGCTCCATGCCGGTGTCATGAAATACGCACAGGCACGCCTCTCGCCGCCCCTCATCGGCCAGCTTATCGCCGAAGCCTCGATTGACACTCCCGAGGACTTTATGACGGCCACCTTCGCCGAATACCGCCGTCGCCGCGACTTCCTGGTAGAGGGCCTCAACAAGATACCGGGCGTATATTCGCCGCTGCCTGAAGGCGCTTTCTACACCGTGGCTTCGCTCCCCGTGGAGAACGCCGAAGAGTTCTGCAAATGGTGTCTCAGCGAGTTCTCGTATGACGGTGCCACCGTCTTCATGGCTCCCGCCGCCGGTTTTTACTCTGTGCCGGGCCGCGGACTCGACCAGGTGCGTATCGCATACGTGCTGAAAATCGAAGACCTCGAGAAAGCGCTCGTAGTCCTCGAAAAGGCACTCGAAGCATATCCCCACCGCAAGAAATAATTCGATTTTTCAATAAGAGAGCGGCCGTCCTTCCGGGCGACCGCTTTTCTTTTTGTCAAAAATAAGGTAGAATTACGCCTGCGTTTTGCTTCGGGAACGGAGCGCGAGGGCGGCGATGACGAGTCCCACGGCCAGCACCACGGCTCCGATGAGCATCACCGTGGAGTAGCCTGTGGCGTCGGCCAGTAATCCCCAGCCGCCGCTTGCCAGCGCTCCGCCGGCCGCAAGCGCTATGCTCACCAGCGAGTAGATGCGGGCGTAATTGCGCGTGCCGAAGATAGTCTTCGTGATCATGGCCGTCTGCACCGTGACTCCCGAATACTCCCATCCGAAGAGGAAAGCGCCGACATACATCAGCGGTAGCGACGTCTGGCACGTCACCAATATAACCAGTCCGGCCATTCCGAAAAGGGTGGTCACCAGCAGTCCCGCCATGCAGTTGCGGTCGTTAATCCATCCGAGCACCACTTTGCCCACGGCCGCTCCGCCCATCACGACGGCTGCCATCAGTGAGGCCTGTTCCAGTCCGTAGAGTCCCTGCGCGTAAGGGGGCACAAAGAGATTCAGCGTCGAGACGCCCATCATTATCAGCGAGAAAACCGCCACGGCATATAGTGCCGGCATCTTCACCGCCTTCTCGTAAGCGATGCCTGTCGAGGCCGCGGCCTGTTGCTTCACGGCACCGGCCCCGTAAGGTTCCAGCCCTTTGTCTTCGGGATAATTGCGCAATAGCAGCGCCAGCAGCGGCGTGACTATGAGCAGTATCACGGCGGCGAAACAGCCGTAAGTGTAGCGCCAGCCGATGGAGCCGATGAGAGCTCCCGCAACGGGGTTGAAGAGCATCCCGCCCAGGCCGCTGGCCGCTGCGCAGATGCCTATCATCACCCCCACGCGCGTGTGGAACCAGCGGTTAACCAGCGTCGGGAAACTCAGGTACATCAGGAAGGCGAGCGTGACGCCCAACACGGCACCGGCCACATAAAAGGCCCAGACGCTCGTGGCGCAGGCCATCAGCACGAAAGCGGCGCCCATCAGCGCCGACGCTCCGGCCAGACACCACCGCGCGCTGCCGCGCTCCATCATCTTCCCCGCCAGCGGAAGCATCAGCGCCGACGTAACGTACATCACAGACATATAGATACTGAACTCGCCCACCGGCACACCGAGTGCCTCGCTCACCGGCTGGAAAAAGATGCCCGCGCAACTGAACGTCAACCCCACGTTGACGCCCATTATCAGGCAGCAACACGCCACGATAACGTAGCCATAATGTAATTTCGTTCCTTTCATGGTATCAGGTTAAGAATGTTTCAAGAATGAGCTGCAAAGATAAGGAAAACTTTCAAAACAACCATCAAGGTAACCCGTAAAATTCCCAAAACGCCCGCTCCCCGCGAAGCAAGCTTCGCGCACATTAACAAAAGCTGACACAAAAGACCGCCCCAAAAACTGACAAAAGCGACCAAGCATACCGCGCAGCCAAAGGGGCGGAGGCCTCCCGGCCTCCGTAAAAACAGCCCAAAACACCCGCCCGAATCCACCGCGCGAACCCTGCCAAAAGCACCGCGACCACTCAAGGAGCGGAGGTCTCCAGGCCTCTGTCAAGAGCCCGTAACGCTAATATCTTAAATTTCAAACCAAATAAACCACAGGAGTTAACCAACTCCTGCAGTTAAGCCCAAGGATCGCGTGCCGGAGGCCGGGAGAGTCAGCTCCCTAAGCCTACGCGTGCGCCTGCGTCAGCGACGGCGCGATTTCCTCTTGCCGGAAGTGCCCTTCGTCCCAGTTGGAGACGTGGCGGCGCGGTTAACCTGCCTCATACAAACGGTTATAATTGTCAATGGCCGTTTCTTCGCCTAATTCGCCTGCCTTTTTTAACCAATACATGCCAATGGGAATGTTTTCTCGAACCCCTTTACCTTGTATATACATTAATCCCAAGTTATTCATAGTGTAGCCATTATTTTTTGCTGCCGCCTTGCGATACCATTTAATAGCCTCCCCATAGTCCATAAGCACCCCACTCCCCTCGGCATAACAATTTCCAAGATTGCATTGAGCTGCGGCTATTCCTTGTTCGGCAGCCTTACGATACCACTTGACAGCTTGTCTCATGTCTTCCTGAACCCCTTCTCCGTCTGCATAACATAATCCGAGCATGTATTGGGCATCAGCGTATTCTTGTTCGGCTGCTTTGCGATACCATTCGGTAGCTTCTCTTTTATTTTCGACAACTCCATCTCCGATATCATAACACAATCCGAGTGTGAATTGTGCTTCAGGATTGCCGTCTTCGGCTTCCTGCCGTAGGCCAGGGGAATATAATTGGGACAAGGCCGTGAGGGCATTAAAGAGGAGGGTGAGGATTGTTAGTAGCTTTTTCATGGGTTTGGGTGTTTTGGGGTTCATGGGATTTGTTTTGGTTTATTGGTGCAAATTTAGGGATTATTTTTTTATTGAAAAAATTTTGTTTTGGAAGGATTTTCTGAGTGGCTTTGGTTCCGGTATTTACGGAGGCCGGGAGGCCTCCGCCCCTTTGGCTGCGCGGTTCGACAATGAAAGAAAAATCCCGGGAAGCGGGAGGGCTTTCCGGGATTGTGGAGGCGGCTTCGGGCCGCGGTGGGAGGAGAGGGTTAGAGCAGTATCTTGATTGTGCGGTCGGCTATCTTCACCAGGTAGAGGCCGGGGGCGGCGGGGATTACGGTGCGCCCGGTGCAGAGGCGGTCGGCGGTCTTGCGGCCGTTGGCGGCGTATATTTCGGCACGCAGTCCTTCGGCACCGGTTATCACTATGTTGCCGCGGCTGGCGTATGCGCGTATGGCACTGCCGGGGACGTCGTTGATGCCCGATACGCCTACTGTCAGCGTCACGTCATTGGTGCGGTTGTTGGCGGCGTTCTGGTCGGCGGCGCACTGCACTTCGCCACGGAAGGTGAACGGCACGTTGAGGTCGCTCTGCTCGGGAGTCACTGTGAAGGTATAGTCCACGACGTCGCCCACTTCCATGGCGCGTCCGTCGGTAGTGATGGCGGGTTGGCCGTTGACGTAGAGTATCACCTTGTAGTCGCTGACTGGCTTGGAACCGTTGTTGTAGACGCGTACCACAAAGTTGGCGTCGCGGTCAGGCATGAGTTCGTCCGGACCAGTGATGGAGACGGCTTCGAGGTCGTATTCATAGTCGAACTCGCCGCTTTCCACCACGCGGATATTGTCGACGGCGATGTTGCGGCCATAGCCGGAGCCTGTGGCGCGGAAAGCTATCATGGAGCCTTCGAGGCAATGCAGGCGCGGTATTTCCACGGTGAACTCTTTCCAGCCGGCGTCGCCGTTGAGGTTGATGTCGGCGAGTTTGGTGAAGACGTTGTCGTTGTGGGTGATTTCGAGTGCGAGTGTTTCACGCACGTCGCCGCCCGGGATGTAAACGTAGAACTTCACCACGGGGTGGTTGGCGTTCATGAGGTCGAGTTTGGGCGACGTCATGCGGGCTTCCACACCGCCGGGGGTTGAGTTTGCCTTGAAGTAAGCGAAACCGTTGTCGCCGTCTTGCGGTGTGACGGAAGGATTGGAGATGGAAGCGCCTATTCCCCAGAGCGAGGAGATATTTCCGGCCAGGGTAGAGAGTGTCCACGGCGTGTTCTGCAGTCCGCCGTCGGCGAACGACTCGGAGAAGGGGAGGGCCTTGTCGGGACCGGCCACCACGAAGTCGGTGAGCGTGCCTTCGCTCTGCTGGTCGCCGTAGACTGCATGAATCTGATAGTAAGCCATATACTGTGCCTCGACATCCACGAAGCGCGGATCGTCTATTTCGGTGGCTTTCAAATCCTTGACAAGCATCTGGTTGGTGTTTGTCCAGATAGTATAGGTGAGGTCGGCGGGATTGATGTCGCCGCCCTGCACGCCTTTGGTCGGTGCTTTCCAGGAGATATGGACGTTGCCGTCGGCCTTATAAACGGCTTTGGCGTCGGTAACGGGCATCGGCTGGTCGAAGCCGACGAAGACCTGCACTTCGCTCTCCACTCCCTTGACGTCGCCACTGAAGGCTGCCACGCGGTAGGTGTTGTAACCCTTCGGGGCGTTCTCGTCGGTCCAGGTGTATTCCTTGCCCGGCTCCACGGAGGTGAGTTGGCCGCATGGTGTCTGGTCGTCGCCGCGGTAGAATTTAACGGCGGAGAGGGAGGTCAGCGTCTGGCCGGAATGGGTCTTGGTCGGGGTTGTGAAGGTCAGGGTAGCCGTTGTGGCGCCTCCCTGTCCACCCTTGGCAGTGAGGCCCGTAACGGGAGCAGGAGCATCGGCGGAGGCTGTTTCGAGTATTTCGATGTCATCGATTATCAGGTAGTAGGCGCGCACCGGGCTGACGCAGTGGAAAGCCACGTTCCATGTGCCGTCGGCATTGACGGTGAAGGGGATGTCATACTGCATCCAGTCTTCGTTCTTGATGGTACGCGCGTTCATCACGGTCTTGGTAAGCGCCTCGACGGAAGCGCCTTGTCCCATCTTCACCTCGAAGCGTTCGGGCGACTCCTCGTCGAATACGCGGACGCGGAAGCGCAGCTTGTATTCGCTTGAGCTGCTGAGCACCACCGGCGGCAGGATGAGGTAGTTGTCCGAAGCGTTGTTCATGGAGAAGCGCGATGCCATGGCCTGGAAATTCAGGGGTTTGTTGTCCCACCAGTACCAGCCGCGGCCTTCTTCGGAGTTGATGATAGTGAAGCCTTCGAGGGAGCTTTCGGTGTCGAAATGCTGCACGTAGGGAGTGGTGAAGGCGGTGCCCATGAAAACGGAATTGGAGGTGGTTTCCGGACCGGCCCCCATTTCGGTGACGGCCGTCACGGTGTAGTAATAAGTGGCTACGCCGTCGGGGAGGGTTTCTGTGAAGGTAGTTGCTTTCAGGCCTTCGGCCACGACTACGGCGCCGGGATAGCGCGTTACGTTATATCTCAGCGAAGCGGCGTCCACGCTTCCGCCGTGTTCACCCTCGCGCGGGGCCTGCCATGTAAGGGTGGCCTGGTTGCCGTTGAGCGAGAGGTTGAGGTCGGCGACGTGCCCCGGGGTGTCGTTGCCGCACCACTTTTGCCGGATGGTCTTGGCACCGTCGCCGGCGGCGTTCGAGGGGACGAGCACCAGCGTGTGGTTGCCTTGCGGGACGGAGGCCGAGAAGGCGACTGCCGCGCCGGGGGCGCCCTGCTTGGTGTCCTTCAACTGGCCGTCCACGTAGAGCTTGGCGGTCACGTTGCCGGAAAGGGCGGAGCCATCGAAACCTTTCGCGGGTAGCGTGGCGGTGACGGTGGTAGTGCCGTTGGAGTAAGAGGCGGCGATGTCCCGGAGTTCGGCGGGAGCGTTGAGACCTTTGCGGTCGGCTTCAATGAAGAGGCCGGTGAACTCCTCGTCGTCGGGCATCGCGGCCACGAGGTCGGCTTTGCCGGTGATGGTGTTCAGGGTGTAGAGTCCCGAAACATTATCGGAATAGGCGGCCCAGTAGATAGTGTTCGACTCGGGGTCGCACGTTGCGCTCTGTATGTATTTGGGATTGGCGATGCCCGACGGGCCGAGCAGCGTCTGCGAACCGTCCTCCTTGTTTATATAATAGGTATCGCCCTTGGCGTCCACGCCGAAGAGGCGTCCGAAGTTGTCGGCCGCCAGACAGACGAATACCGGTATCTTGGCTATGACGTTGGCCTCGCCGGTAGTCTTGTTCACGGTGGCAAGTTCGGCCGAGCCGTCGTCGTAGGGTCCCCATTGCACGGCGTAGAGATTGCCGGTCACCGGGTCGACGGTCATGTCGTAGGCGATGTTGGAGTCGAGCTCCTTGAAATTCTCGGTCGTGACCATGCTCCAGTTGTCGGTGTTCACTGCGCAGAAGTAGTTGTTGAAGGTGATGCCGGTTTCGGAGCCGTCGTCGGCATACATTTCCCAGATATGGTAGTAGAGGCGGGAGTCGGCGAAGGCGCCGCCGCCGTTGATGAAGAGGTTGGGGTGTATGCAGATGGGCTGTATGCGGATATTGCTTTCGGGCTGTATGGCGTAGTATCCTATCTGCTCGGCGTTGCCCTGGATGAACCAATCGCCATAAGAGGATACGCAACAGGCATAGATGACCGGGAGGCCGGGCGTAAACGTCGGTTCCTGGATTTTCTCAGGGGAGCGGAGCAAGGGGGAGCGTTCCAGCACCGTGACTTTGGGAGGCACCTTGGCGGTGTTCTTGAATGGCGTGATGCGGTCGGCACGGTTGGGGTAGCTCTTTCCCCGGTTAAATATTTCACTGTGCTGCGGCGTTGCTGCGGCGGCACAGGACAACCCAAGGGAGCTTACTGCGGTCAGTGCAAGTAAAGATCTAAGATTCATAATGTTATTTGTAAAAGGTTAAAAATCAAAATATTATGTTGCTCGTGGAAACGACCGTCCATAGCCGTCAGGGAGGCAAGCACCATCCCTCGGGGGGATATAATCCACCGGGAAAGGATGTAAAAAGAAATTTTTACAGCGCAAAGTTGTAAAATTTTTCCGAATATAACAAAAAATGAAGGAATAAATTTTGGAGAGTAACGAAAAAATGGTAACTTTGCAGTGTCTGACAGAAATAAAAGGCCGCGGCGCCACTTTGGAAGAGAGGCTTCAGGCTCGTACCCATAGCGTCATCCGCGGGCCGCAAACTCGTTATCCGATACATTATGAAAAAAATCTTTACTCTGACTTTGGGACTGCTGCTGACAGCGGGTGCGTCCTACGGCGCATCGCCGAAGGAAGGCGGTCCGCTGCGCTTCTCGCACCGCCATGCGGAGCCTTCGGGCGGCCTCTTCGCCGTGCCGACGAAGCAAAAAAGGCTCAATGTGCCCATCCGTGTCTCCACGCAGGGACGCCCGGAAATCATCGCCAACTGCACGTCGAGCAAGCTCGGCCACGGCATGTACTCCTTCTTCGCCGAAGAGGGGCTGGAACTCAACCGTGTGGGCGACACTCCCGCCTTCTTCGGCGGCGCCGTGTACGTCAACGGCAAATATTACGGCTGTGACTACGATTACGACTACAATAACGACAACCAGCTCATATACGTGCGCTGGTACGTCTACGATGCCCTGACGTGGCACCTCGACCGCATGACGGAGTGTCCGCTGAGCTATTCCTACATAGCCACCGACCGCACTTACGACGAGACCGAAGGCACCGTCTACTCCATAAATTACGACCGCTACGGCAATACCATCTGGCTGGCTACCACCGAGCTGGAGACCGGCCGCCCGACGCTCATAGCGCAACTGGAGAAGGACGTAATCATGCTCGCCGCCTCGCCCGAAGGTATCCTCTACGGCCTCGACACCGAGGGGAACCTATACCGCGTGGGGAAGGGCGACGCCAAGCTGACGCTCGTGGGCAAGACAAACATTTACGACGACTACAACTCGCAATACACCCAGGCGCTGACTTTCGACAAGAAGACCGGCAAACTCTACTGGGTCGAGTTTCACAGTGAAGGTCTCTTCACCGGCGCATCGGCCCTCTTCGAGGTAGACCCTAAGACCGCCGCCGCCGTCAAGATAGCCGACCTCCCCGGGGGGCCGGAGATGATAGGCGCATACGTCGGCGACTATCAGACGCCCGGTGTCCCCGATGTGGTGACCGACATTCAGGCCGTCCCCGCTTCCGAGGGCTCGACAACTTTTACACTTATGTTCACCATGCCGCAGAAGACCGTCGACGGCCTCCCTCTCGGCAACGGGAAGATGAACGTGGACCTTAAGATAGACGACGTGACGATAGACACGAAAGAAGCCGTGGCCGGACAGCAGCTGACGGCCGGCCCCTACACTCTGGACCGCGGTCTGCGCACGCTCAAAGTCTGCGCCGGCAACGCGACGGGCCCGGGAGCTGTGGCCGCCAAGATGTTCTACGCCGGCTATGACGTCCCCGCCGCTCCCGCCAACGTTACGCTCACCGCCGAGGGAGGTGACGCCGTCGTCACCTGGGATGCCGTCACCGACGGCGCTGAGGGCGGAGTGCTGCGTAAACCGGTGAAATATACCGTCATGCGTATGCCCGACGAGGAGATTGTGGCCGAAGACCTGGATGCCACCTCTTTCCGCGAGAGCGTTACACAGGCCGCTCGCGTCTCTTATATAGTAAAAGGTGTCACCGCCGAGGGCGAGGGTCTTCCCGGCGAGAGCAACTCGCTGGTAATGGGCGCCGTGCAACTGCCTTACGTGACCTCGTTCGCCACGCAGGAAGAGTTCGACATGTACACCATAGTAGACCTCGCCGGCAGCGGCAAACCCTGGAACTACGACGAAGACAACCAGCGCCTGCGCCATCCCTGGAGCATGAACGTGGAGATGGACGACTACGCCATGTCGCCCCCCCTGGCCATGAACCGCGAAACCAGCTACGAGATAAAGTTTGACGCCTACCAGATGGTTGCTAGCTACGAAAACGAGCACGTCATGCTCTACTTCGGCCCCACGACCAATATCGAAGAGATGGAGCTCCTGCTCGACACGGGACACCTGAGCGAGAAAGCCACCACCTATTCTGCCATAGTTGCCCCGAAGGAGGAGGGACCCCACTACATAGCTTTCCGGAGCATGACGGGCAAGAACGGATTCATGTCTTACGTCGATGACGTGTCGGTAAAAGCCAAAGGTTCCTCGGCCGTTCCGGCTCCGGTGACCGACCTTAAGGCCCAGGCTGCCGACGGCGGCGAACTCTCCGTGGAAATCTCGATGGTGGCTCCCGGCACCACGCTCTCCGGCCGCGAACTGGAGAGCATCGACCGCATAGAGCTGTTCCGCGGCGCCGGAAACGAGCCTATCAAGACTTTCGAGAACCCCGTGCCCAACCAACTGCTGAAATGGACCGACACTTCGGTCTCCACCGGCAAGTACACTTACCGCGCCGTGGTACACGCCGCTGACGGCGTTTCGCAGGAAGCCGCCGCCACGGTTTATGCCGGAACGGACACCCCGCTGCCCGTCACCGATGTCACCGTAACGGAAACCGCCGACGGCAACCGTGTGACCTGGACGGCGCCGAAAGCCGGCGTCAACGGCGGTAACCTCAACGGCCTGCTCAGCTATGACGTCACCCGGGTAGTGAACGAAGTGCCGGAACCCGTGGCTGAAGGAATCGGAGAATGTGAGTTCAACGACATGTGGACCGCCGAGCAGCAGGCCTTCGTCTACTATTCGGTAACGGCCCGCACCACGGCCGGCGGGTCCGACCCGGCAAATTCCGCTTCCATAACGGCCGGCAAACCGTATGAACTCCCGTTCAAGGAATCCTTTGCCGGCGCGCAGACCTCTATGCAGCCCTGGAGCGTCGAGAATGTCTTCGGCACCGAAGGTTCCTGGAAAGTGAACGAACGCGGCGAAGATCCCTACATTGCGGCACAGGACGGCGACGGCGGCCTCGCTACCTTCGACGGTTATCACTCCTTCACCCGCATGTGCGAAGTGCGCCTCATCACTCCCGCCATCGAAATCAACAAGTTTACCGACGCCACGCTCACATACTACGTTTACCACTACAACGGCTACGACCAGTGGAGCGACGAGACATCGCCCGTCGAGGAGACGATGTGCATCGAAATCTCTGTTGACGGCAAGCGCTTCGAGACAATTCCCGGCAGTGAAATCACCAGCTATGCCACGCAGAACGGCTGGCAGCAGCACAGCGTCTTCCTCGGCGACTACAAGCAGAGCAAGAGCGTGCGCCTGGCTTTCAAGGGACGCAGCGCCGGTTGCTTCAACATCCACCTCGATAACATAGCCGTAGACGGTAAGACGCCGTGGAGCGGCATCGAAAGTGTGGATATGGCCAATCTGCGCATCGAAGGCGGCAAGGGCATTCTCCTCTTCAGCGGCGCACAGGACGGAATCTCCGTCAGTAATCTCGCCGGCATGAAGATGGCCGAGAGCCGCCAAAGCGCCGGCAGCATCAACCTCCCCGCCGGTGTCTACGTGGTGACCGGCAACGGGTGCGCCCGCAAGGTCATCGTGAAGTAAACTCGACGGGGTGTACATCCCGATAATAAAAGCCGGAGCAAGCGCGGACCCGAAGCGCCTGCTCCGGCTCTTCAATAAGCTCCGGCCCGCATTCCCGGGGGGAGAGCAAAATTTTATGTCATAAAATTTGCGGGATAAAAAACAAATGATTATCTTTGCCCTCGAAAAGAAACCGAACCGTCACAGCCAGTGTGCTGCGTCGATTCCACAACAGCAAACTAATAACAAACCAACGGGCCGACGGGTTCCGCCATGTGCGGCGATCCGGACCATTAAGGCGGAGTAAATCCGCGATTACCTAACATTATGAATAACAACACAAAAGCCCGCGTATCCAACTCTATCATGGCATACGCAGTAGGCGATGCCCTGGGTCTGGGCACTGAATTCATGACCCTCTCCGAAGTGAAAGCTTACTATCCGGGCGGCCTTCATGACTTCTCGCAACTCATCAATGACGCCCACAGATGTATGTGGGGACACGGCAATGTTACAAACGACACTTATTTTGTACTTCTGTTGGCACGCATCATAGTAAGGCGCGGCCACATATCATACGATGATTTCGCACGTGGAATGAAGGAATGGTACAGCACCAGCCGCTACGACATACCTCAGCAGCTTCGGCGTGTGCTGGGGCGCAAAGACTATCTCGACGACCCCTATGCGGCGGCACAAGCCACCTGGAAAGACAGCGGGATGAAATCGGAAACCGGCTCGGTGCTCGGCGTCGCCGCAGTAGCGGGAATGTACTCCGACACCCCGGTAGAGTCGGGCGAGAAAATATGCTCCTTGCTCGAAGCAGGACCGCGTGCCCGCGCATGTTCCTCCATCATCGCCCTGTGCGCCAATGAATTGCTGCATAAAGGTTCGATGCCCTCACCCGCCGACCTCATGGACTTCTCCGCCAGATTCTCCTGCGATATAAAACCTTATATCACACTGGCCGCAGAGCCTGACGGTATCTTCAAAGCAGAAATCGACGACGAAGAAACCTACTGGTGGGTGTGCAAGAATATGTGCGCCGCCTTGTGGGCGGTATGGAACGCCCCCGACTTTGAGAAAGGGTTGGTAGACGTCATCAATTGCGGCGGCGACGCCGATACCAACGCCGCGCTGGCAGGACTGATGATGGCGCTGAAATTCGGTGCCGGCTGTATCCCCGCACGCTGGGTGGACGGCCTTGTCGACGATTCCGCCATACGCGAAGAAGCCGATGCTTTCGGGCAGTTCCTCGCCTCCCGCAACTGATGACTACACGTAACTATAGTAGGCAAAGTAAGTAAAATGCACATTTACTTACTGCGCCTACTATAATGACTATAGGTTAGGTTAATAAAATATTCTGCAAAAACACACGAATGCGGACCGGAAGCCAACGCCTCCGGCCCGTTTTTCAGAATTTGCCGCAAGTATTGCCTGCGACAGTGGTGGGTACACAAAAAATACGGGCCGGGACAATCGCGTCTCGGTCCGTAACTTTAAAAAGAAACCTATATCTAATTTTTACTTTTGATGCTTGGTGCCGGGAATGTCACGGTTTGATGGGTTGGGTGCGTTCCACCGGTTCCTCATCCTCTTCCACAGTTTCTTCTATAGTATAATTCTCTATAGTATAGTTGTTTTTTCCACGGTCGGAACCCTTAACCGAGGTAACCGGCGTAATGGTACCCCCCGAAGATGTGTGGATAGCACTGAAATTGTGGCTCATATCTCGGATAATCATTGTGGCTCCGGAGGTGCAGTCCACTTGGAGACTGCCTGTCTTCAAATTGCCGAGGTCTACATTCGCCGAGGAACTGGCAGAGGCCATCGCCTTGCCCGATACCTCGCCCTTCAGAGTGACATCAGCAGCAGAGCTGCCCGAAATTGAAGCTTTCTCCACTTTGGCATCCACATCGATGTCCGCTCCGGAAGTGCCTACGATACTGATATTCCGGCATTTGCCGTTGAGGTTTATGTCGCTTCCTGAACTGCCGGCCAAAGCCACTGTTGCCCCGGATAAATTCGACAGCGAAATAGTGGCTCCCGACGAGGCGTCGCACGTTAGGTTGTCTGCCGTCTGCAATCTTGCGATGTTAATTTCGCTGCCGCTGGAGGCAGTAAGACGCAATTCGGAGTCGGTCTTCAATCCTCCGGAGATGTAAAAGTTGGCTCCTGCTCCCGTTTCCACTTTATTAAGCGCGGGGGTGCTGATACGTATCTTTACATCCGTGGAATGGACAGTGCCTCTATTCTTAGGGTTGCGGGTGACGGTGAAGACCGTCCCTTCCTGGTTAAGCCGGAGGCCGTCCCAGTCGGAACCGGCATCTACAATGACCGACGGTCGGCTACCCGGTTTCGACTGCGTATAATACACTTCCAAACCTCCTACGGCCCGTATGCTCGTTATCGGGCCCTCGCAGGAGAAGGTATGGTCGGAATCGCCGAAGCTTGAGCTTCGCTTTTCGGCATGCGAGCCGGTGGCGCACGCGCTCAGCAAGACGGTGAAAACCAGTATGGTAAAGAGTTTGAGTCTGTTCATAATCAAAGGCGTTTTATAGTTAGACGCGCAAACCGGGAAAATGTGACAAACGGAGGTGAAAAATTTTTACCGGAAGTCACACTAAGCGTTTTCCCGGGGCTTAATTGACGTGAAGACATAAAAAAGCTCCCGGGTGCGTGTGCCTCCGGGAGCCGGTTTCCCGGTCCAATTCTAAATTCTGAAAAATACCCCTTCAGTGGGACATTGGATGGCCGGGTGTGGGTCTATGTGGTGTTTAGCCGTTGAAGTATCCGAGCAGATCCTCGAAAATACCTATTGAGAACAGCCAGTAGAACAAGATGAATATCAGTACGATTACTCCGAGCCATAGCCATAAGCGGTTAGACTTGGCCGAATGGTTGTTGTGCCGGTTTTTCCCTTGAGCGAGGAGCTCTTCGGCGTCTTGTTCGCGACGGGCCTCGCTCTCGTTTTCTTTTACGTGTCTTTCTTTAGTATCCATAACCTTTTTCTTTAATGTTTTCCTTAATAACGCCGCAACTCCCGCGACGGTTCACAAAATCGCAGAAATCTTAGCCCCGATCCTTCCACATTTAGGTGAAATAACAAAACTCACGCAGTTATAACCATCAGTAAACCAATATATTATCCATAAAAATTCCAGCAAGTTGAGAATCATACGACCCGCACCCCGAAACCATTTTGAGAAGAATTCTTTTTCGGTAAGATAATATACTGGAAATCAATGAATTAAATTCAGAATGGAACTTCGGTTTCGCCGGGGCCGGGCATTATGTCGGGGCCGGGCGCCGGGGAGTTGCCGTTGAAGTGCGCGAAGGAGTCGGAGAGGTTCATGCCGCCGGAGGAGGAGCCGGAATCGTCGCCGGAGGAGGGGAGGCCGCTGCCTGCGCCGCTGCCGGAGTACTGCTGCATGGTGTCTGCAAAGGAGTCGTTGTAATTCTCGAATTTGGCATACTTGGCAATGAAGCGTAGGTTCACTATGCCTACTGCGCCTGAACGGTGCTTGGCCAGAATCAGTTCGGCCATGCCGCGTATGTCGTTGCCCTCCTTGTCTTCGCCGGAGCGGGTGTAATACTCGGGGCGGTGGATGAAAGAGACGATGTCGGCGTCCTGTTCTATGGCGCCGGATTCGCGCAGGTCGGAAAGCACGGGGCGTTTGTCATCGCGGTTTTCGGTGGCGCGGTTAAGCTGCGAGAGGGCGATGATGGGGATGTTCAGCTCCTTGGCGAGGGCTTTCAGCGAGCGCGAGATGGTACTTACCTCCTGTTCGCGGCTGCCGAACTTCATTCCGGAGGCCGTCATCAGCTGCAGGTAGTCGATCATGATAATCTTTACGCCGAACTCACGCACCAGGCGCCGTGCCTTGGTACGTAGCTCCGAGATGGAGAGCGACGGCGTCTCGTCGAGGTAGAGCGGCGCGCCGTAGACGGAGGCGAGGCGCGCGTGCAGGTCGTTCCACTCCTCGTCGCGCAGGTCGCCCGACTTTATCTTCTCGCCGGTGAGCATCCCGACGTTGCTTATAAGGCGCTTTACGAGCTGGACGTTAGCCATTTCGAGCGAGAAGACGGCGGTGGGGATACTGTAATCGACGGCCATGTTCTTGGCCATGGAGAGCACGAAGGCGGTCTTGCCCATGGCGGGACGTGCCGCTATGATAATGAGGTCTGAGTTCTGCCATCCGCCCGTCATTTTGTCAAGGTCGGTAAAGCCTGTCTGCAGGCCGGAAAGGCCGGTGGTGGACTGCGAGGCGAGCTGCATCTGCTCCAGTGCGAGCGAGATTACGGGGTCCACTTGAGTTACTTCGCGCTTGAGTTGTGTCTGGGAAATCTCGAAGAGCTTTCCTTCGGCTTCCTGGAGGAGGTCGTCCACGTCGTTCGACTCATCGAAGGCTTTCCCTTCGATTTCGCTACTGAAATGTATGAGGCGGCGCGCCAGGTATTTCTGCGCCACGATGCGGGCATGGTACTCCACATGTGCGGCAGAGTAGACGCGGGACGTCAGGTCGGTGATATAGACGGCGCCTCCCACCTTGTCGAGGTTCTTGTCGGCACGTAGCTGCTCGGTTACGGAAATCATGTCTATGGGGCGCTGGTTGAAACCGAGCGTCGTTATGGCGCTGTAAATCAGCTGGTGGCGCGGGTCGTAGAAGGAGTCGGGCGTCAGGATGTCGCACACGTTCATGTAAGCGTCCTTTTCGAGCATGAGGGCGCCGAGCACGGCCTCTTCGAGGTCGTTGTCGTGGGGGGGCAGTTTGCCGGAGGGTCCGGTCATCTGTTGTGCCTGGGTGCGGGGCCGGTTGCTTTGGGGTTTTATGTCGGGCATGGGGAGGTCGGTCTAAAAGTTGCAGATAAGGATGATTACGAGGGTGAAGAGGGTGGTGAGGAGCACGAGTTTGGCCGTCTTTCCGAGCAGAGCGTTGAGCCCGGCGCCCTGCTTCTTCTGCATGTCGCGGTAAAGGGCTACCACGGCGACGGCTATAATCAGGAAGGTGAAGATGGCACGGCTGCCTATGCGGGCGTGCGACGTGGCGGAGAAGTCGGCGCATAGGAATGTGCCGTAGGCGATGAGCGCAACGCCTGTGAGGCCGCAGAAGAGGTATAGGAAACTCATGACGCGCGGCCCGAAGCGCACGGCCAGGGTGCGTTTCCCCACTTTCCGGTCATCTTCGGTGTCTCGGTAATTATTCATTATCAGTACGTTGGCAGTCATGAGTCCGATACCCGCCCCGATGCAGAAACTTTCGGCGGAGAAAGCGGCCAGGGGACCGGCCTGCACGTAGGCTGTAAGCGAGACGGGCACGAGGCCGAAGAAAACGACGACGGCGGCTTCCCCCAGGCCATGGTGCGACAGCGGATAGGGGCCGGTGCTGTAAGCCAACGCGAAGAGGGCGATGAGCACCCCGGGGAGGAGCAGCCACCAGCCGCCCCAGTATATCAGCGAGAGTCCGGCGGCGCACGCCAGCCCTAAGGTGAGGAATGTGGCCGCCTTCATGGCGCCGGGAGTGAGGTCGCCTTCGGTGACGCCGCGGCGGAATCCCTCGCGCCCTTTCTTGTCAAGGCCGTAACGGTAGTCGTAATATTCGTTTGCAAAGTTTGAGGCAATCTGCGCCAACACCGCGAAGATGAGGCAGATGGCGGCAGGAAGAGGCTTGTAGTCCTGGTAAGCGACGGCGACGGCCGTTCCCGCCAAAACGCCGGCAATGCTCACCGGCAGGGTGTGCAGGCGCATGGCCTCGATCCATGATTTAATTTTTCGGTTCATAGCCCACAAAATTAGCTAAAATTCCCCGAACAAAAAAATTTATTCCCGACGTTATGCCGGAGTCCGGTTCGTATCGGCGCAAAAAAAAAATTGATTGTCGTCTCGACAACCAATCCATCTAATTAACCTTAAAAACTAATACCATGAAAAACTCGTTTATATCTATATAACGCGGTTGCCATGAAAAAGTTTTACCGGATAGAAAAATTTTTTCAGATTGCCGAAAAAATTTTTTATTCCTGCAAAATAATCTTTTAGCCATCGATGGGATTAGTCGCCGGGAGAATCAGGCATAAAATAAGAGAAACGCAAGCGTGAACCGGCGTTTCTCTTATATCTCTTTGGCAGACAGATGGTTAATCCTCTATGAGGTTGCGGCCGGTCATTTCGGCGGGTTGCGGGATTCCCATCACGTGGAGGACGGAGGGCGCCACATCGGCCAGTCGGCCGTTGCTTACCCGGGCGTTTTTGTCATCGGAAATATAGATGAAGGGGACGGGATTGAGGGAGTGTGCCGGGTTGGGGGTGCCGTCTTCGTTGATGGCATGGTC
>OJRI01000207.1_pt1 | contig 46846 bp, 48 predicted proteins | sample 1599151 | NCBI WGS metagenome assembly OJRI01 (sample SAMN03922457, study PRJEB24848) | human gut metagenome | isolation source: stool sample | host: Homo sapiens | place: Germany | collected 2009-11
TCACTACAGAATACGATACTGTCAAGTCGGTTATTCAGAAAAATATTGAAAAATCCTTCAAACGATACAACGCTTAAAAAAGCTCCCTATAAGGGAGCTTTTAAATTATACATCTGCTACAGGCGGAACATCAATACGTTTTAATCTTTGCTCAATACGTCTGTACCATTTCAAATGTTGTTTAAACAAAATTTTATAATCAGTAATTTCGCCGGTTGCTATTTCATGGAATTGTTTATCGCAAGTTTCCTCCATACATTTTTCCAGCATATGGGTTAGAGTTTTCCTATCAATTTTAGCATCAGTAAGTTCCATTCTTTTGCCAAATTCAACAACAACTTCCGGTCTGTTATCCCTAAAGAAACAGTAATCTATAGCAACAGGCACAAGGTTAACTTTACCAAACTTTTTAACCGCATTCTGTGCAATATAAGCAAGACCTGTCTGAAATTCAAAAGGTCTGTAATGCGGAGGTCTGATAATTCCCTGAGGGAATATACACAAAATATTCTTTAAATCTCCGACAACATCAACAGAATATTGAAGTGCTTTCATAGCAGATTGCGGAGATTTTTTACATACAGAATAGCCGCCGCCGCGTCTTAACAACGGAAATCGATTTAATTCCTCAATCATCAGACGTATTTCTTTGTGAAATATTCTGTGTGTAATATTATACATGACAATTCCGTCCCACCAGTTGCAATGAGGTGCATATAGAATTGTCGGCACTCCTTTTTCCATAACATCCTCAGCACCTTTATACCTAAAAGCATAAAATCTATTCTGGAGCATATTAAAGAAAAACAAGCTGGCTATTGTAAGCCAAAATCTGTTTGTCTTTGCCGGTTTAAATTTCTCCTCTTTATTCCTCAACTTTGTTGGCGGGATGTCAGAATATAATTGTTCCTCTACACTCATAAAATTATTGTACTCCACATACGAAAAATAGTGAATAAACTCGCTGCTAATTTTAAGAAATCTTAACTTCTCATCTTAACGTAGTTCTAATTTATTTATATATAATGACAGCATATTTATAATTTCTTGGAACTGTTCATTTGAATACGTTTTATGGCTCAATAACTCTTCATCAAGGATTTTTGAGGGTACAAACTTCTGGAGGATATATTTTTTTGAGCCATTAAGAAGGCGGCCAATGCTTTCAAAATCTTCAAAAGTCAATTGTGACTCTAGTACTGTCGTACGAAATTCATAGTCTATACCCGAATTTTGAAGCATGCGTATACTTTTAAAAATATTATCCGTATTAACAGGAACATTTACAATTTCTGTGTACTTTTCAAGAGGCGCCTTAATATCCATTGCAGCATAATCCAAGTCAGGAAGAACTTTTTCCAGCATTTCAGGAAAACTTCCGTTAGTATCAAGCTTCACAGCATACCCCATAGATTTAATCTCTTTTATAAACTCCGGCAACTCTTTTTGCAGGCAGGGTTCTCCGCCTGTAATAACTACACCGTCAAGTTTTCCCATACGGGTTTTCAAAAAGGCAAAGACGTCATCCTTTACAAGTGCAACCGGTTTTATAAGTTCAGGATTATGGCAGTAGCCGCAGCGAAAGTTGCACCCTGCTGTAAATACTATTGCGCTGATTTTTTCAGGAAAATCAAGTAAGGATGTTTTTTGCAGTCCTCCGATTAACATAATTACACCTTCTTAAATTTATTTTGTTTGCTTAGTTTAATAATAACCTTCTGTAATAACTTAAAAAAAGAAGGAAAGTATTTTATCTTCTCGAACACGCTCAAGCCTCCGGCTTCACTATCATCTCAAAAATAAAATATTTCCTTCTTCAATATTAATCACAAATTGCAAAATTCTTTCTGTTGTGGAACTCCATTTGTTTGCCTTTATTCCACTGGTTCACAGGTCTGATATATCCGACAATTCTTGAATAAACTTCGCAATCCGCGCCGCAGTCAGGACATTTAAAGTGCTCGCCGGCTACGTAGCCATGGTTTGGACAGGTGCTGAATGTCGGCGAGAACGTAAAGTATGGAAGTTTATAATTATTGCAGACTTTCTTCACAAGATTTTTCATAGTTTCAATATTTGAAATTCTCTCGCCTGCAAAAATATGAACAACCGTTCCTCCTGTGTATTTTGCCTGAAGCTCATCCTGATGATCAAGAACTTCAAAAATATCATCAGAATAATTTACAGGAAGCTGTGTCGAATTTGTGAAATATTTATATTTATGATTTCTGTCTAATTTTGCAAGACGATATGAGGTACCTTCACCCGGTGTCGCTTCAAGATTATAGTTGTTTCCGGTTTCCTTCTGGAATTCCGCAATTCTTGCTCTCATAAAATCCATTACATCAAGCGCAAACTGTTTACCGCGGAAGCTTCCAATATCACTGCCAAGAAGATTTAAGCATGCTTCGTTCATTCCAATTAGACCGATAGTGGAGAAGTGATTTTTCCAATAAACACCGTAACGCGCTTTAATATCTCTCAAATAAAATTTTGTATAAGGATAAAGGTTTTTATCTGTCAAATCTTCAAGCAGTTTACGTTTTATTTCCAAACTTTCTTTTGCAGTTTCCATCTGCTGGGAAAGCTTTTCAAGAAATTCGCCTTTATTCTTAACATTATCAGCAATCTTCGGTAAGTTAATCGTTACAACGCCGACTGATCCGGTAAGAGGATTTGAACCAAAAAGCCCGCCCCCTCTGTATTCAAGTTCGCGGTTGTCAATTCTCAGACGGCAGCACATTGAACGCGCGTCTTCCGGTGACATATCAGAATTGATAAAGTTTGAAAAATAAGGTATACCGTATTTTGCAGACATCTCCCACAACCCGTCAAGATTTTTGTTATCCCAGTCAAAATCCTTTGTAATATTGTAAGTCGGTATAGGGAATGTGAATACTCTGCCTGAGGCATCGCCTTCCATCATAACCTCAAAGAATGCTTTATTAAGCATATCCATTTCAGGCTGGAATTCTTTATAAGTATCCTCGAGCATCTCCCCGCCAATAATTACAGGCTGTTCTGCATAGTATGAAGGAACTGTAAGATCCATGGTAATATTTGTAAAAGGTGTCTGGAAACCTACGCGGGTAGGAACATTCATATTAAATACAAATTCCTGAATTGCCTGCTTAACCTGTTCATAAGAAAGGTTATCATATCTTATAAACGGAGCAAGAAGTGTGTCAAAATTTGAAAAAGCCTGAGCTCCCGCAGCTTCTCCCTGCATTGTGTACATAAAATTAACAATCTGTCCGAGTGCTGTTCTAAAATGTTTCGGCGGAGCACTTTCAATCTTTCCGCGTACACCTTTGAAACCTTCGGTTAACAAATCTTTCAAATCCCACCCGACACAGTAAACCGAAATAATATTCAAATCATGGATATGAATATCACCGGACAGGTGAGCATTTTTAATCTTTTCATTATAAATCTTATTCAGCCAGTAATTCTTGCTGATTTCTGATGCAATGTAATTGTTCAGCCCCTGAATTGAATAAGACATGTTGGAATTTTCATTTACTTTCCAGTCAAGCTGTTTTAAATAGTTATCAACCAGCGAAATATTATCTTCTTTAGGCTGGTTTAAAGGGTTGGACACATATGATTTTTTTGCAGTGTCCAGAGCAACAACGTTTGAGCCGTTTGTTAAAATAGTATTGTTCATAAAAACTTCTCCCAGATTTCCGTGGTAACACAACTATAATAAGCATTCCGACTATCTCACTGTCTGCCTGTCATTATTTTTGACTGGCAGCTTTTTTGGTGAGGCCGTTTTGCACGTTTCAAGCAAGCTCTCAAGCGGCAAAATCAGGCACGGCTGCGGTCCAGTGTGGGAATTTCACCCATGCTTTCCTTAAAATAGTAAATTCATTTTAAAACTTGGATTAAAATTTGTCAACAAATCAAAAGATTTAATTTTACTTTTCACCGGAATCCCGCAGCAGCAAAGAAAATCAGAGCAAATCTCCACCACCCCAAAACTCCGGCGCCTCTAATCCGGTGCTTAAGCTATCCACCGGTTCAGCTCAGGTACATCTGCTTACCATTCAAACGCCGTTATAAAATTCCGCACCTGAATATTATCCGGATATTTTAATAAAACGACAAATAAATTAACATTAGTTTGACATGCCCTTACTGTTATTTTAGGATTTTTATAAGAGGAAATTGATGTGCAACTCATCAGCTGTGCCGCAACCGTAAGAGCCGGAACACTCAGAAAAACTTATTTGCTGCGAGCATCAGCATTAAGAAATAATTTTTCTAAGTTGTCCTCTGGTTTAAAGAATAGCAGAGGATTTTTAAATGTCATTCGGAGCCGTACAAACGAATAGTGCAAGGGTAGGAACATGCCCGCATGGTTTGCCTTTGGGGGCATGCCCGATTTGTAACGGCATGGGCGGAGGAGGCGGAATGAAAAAAGCCGACTTTTCTGCAAAACCCGGAGAAATGAGCTGGAATGAATGCGCCGCAATCGGAGCATTTTTAAAAGCACAACAAAATGCAAAGCTTCAAAGGCAGCAGGATGCGCAAAACTTTGCACAACAGGCAATTGCATTTCAAAATGCGATGACTAACGCTTCCCGGCGGATAGCATCACTTGCACAGTTTTTCTCTGCAAATACTCCGGCAATTATTGCAAAACCGGTTAACTTTGTACTTAACAATATTATTGGAAGTGCAATTAACACAATAAAAAATATTCCGGCAGCAATCGCCAACACTGTTCAAACACTGGGGCAAAAGCTTGCTGATATATCAGATAAGCTCACAGCCATGGCCGGAGAACTGAAAGCAGCAATTAACAAAAAAGTATCAGAAACATTCTCCGGGCTGAAAAAGAAAGTAAAATCAATTTTTTCAATTTTCAGTCCGCAAGATGCCGATGATGAAGAAAAGAAAATTGATGAAACTAAAAAAGCGTTTCAACTCAAAACATTTATACATGATCTTTATAACAAATTAACAAACGAAAACAAAAAGGATATAGAAAAAGATGAACATTAACCAGTTCCATGACGGTGAAACTATAAGGCAGCAGCGAAACCTGACCGCACCGCAAAAAAGAGCAAATGCTTATACAAAAGAAGGCGTTGTTGTTAATAATTTTATAAAAGAAAAAGAAAATTCCAATATTATAAATTTAGACGAAACTTACGATACACTAGTAATTTCAGAAGACGTAAAAATGCCTTCTAAATTAAATGAAAATATTAATCCTAAAGAAAAAAGCCTTATCCCAATAAGCGCTATTGCAGTAGGAGTAATGGCAGGAGTTACACTGTTAACAGCATTCATCCGCAAAAATGCAAAAATTAACAGAGAAGCGGCAGTTAAAAAACTTGAAACACTGCCTTCTACAACGCGAAATGTTGCAATTAACGAGGAAACACACCAGGCAATCTACAGGATGATAAAAAATCCTACTCCAAAAACACTTCTGGCAGGAAGCGGTGTTTTAGTTCTCAGCGCAATGGCATTTATGGGTAAAACTTTCTTTGACGGCTATAAAGATGTATGGATTAAGAAAAAAGAAGCCGATATTCAAAAGAACTTACAGGAAAAATTAATTGATGTTGAAACCCAATCCTTCAGCGGTAAAATTCAGATAATAAGAAGTATGCTTTCTGAAAAAGCTAAAGAACTGGGTAAGTATGTTTCTACAGATATAAAGCCTAAAAAGGGCTCGAAAACATTTGGAGGGGTAACATTTGGAGAAAGCCAGCCAAAACGGGAAGCTGAAAACAGTAATATAAAATATTTTCTTCTAGGCGCAGGAACTATTGCTTCTATCATAGGGCTTGCATTTTTGGCTATGAAAAACCTTAATGCCGGCAAAAAACATATTGACCGCTATCTGGCAGATAAAAAAGACACAATAAAAAAAATCATAGAAACCTCTAAAGATGCAACAAAAGAAAATGACAAAATAACGTTAAAAGTTCTTTTTCATGATGTGGATGCGCCTAAAGAATATATTGAAGCTTCACTGAAAAAACTAAACTGGAACCCGGAAGAAATTGATGAATTTACAAAAGAAGTCCTTAAAGCAACTGCTAAAGTAAACGAAGCCATGGGAGGCGATGGCTCTGATAAGACAACTTTCTACTCGCATGTAAACGATTACAGGGCGCATTTGTTTAATTATCTTTTGAACACCGAAAACAAACAGTTTAAACAGCTATTCTTTGGAATAACAGGATTAACGGCATTCAGCTACGGCGGAAAGCTTGCAGGAGATGCCGTAAAAGAAGTTCAGGTCAAAAAGATTAACGCAGAAACCGAAATAAATCTGCAAAAACGTCTTGTTTCTACCGAGCTTAGAAACTTTAAATCAAAAAAAGATGCAGCAATTCAACCGCTTATTGAAGAATTTTACCGTCAGGCAAAACTTGGAAAACCTAAAGAAGAATTAAAAGTTATGGCTGATAATATTTTGCTGGAAATTAAAAACGGTCCTCCGTTTGTATACTCTTAACGGCAGGAGGTTCAAATGGATATTCAATCAATTAATAACTACTACAACTGCAAATATTCTGCGCCTTGTACTGTGATACAGCCGACAGTTCATCAAAACTACTGCCAATTTAATCAGACAAAGGCAGACTATTTTGTGAAACAAAAAGAACTTGGACTGCCTTATTTAAAAGAGGTTTTAAAAAATTCAAATAATGAAGACCAGATAACAGAATCTCTTTATATTCTTGACAGAATGATAGATAACGGCACAAAAGGCATAGATAAAATGTATCCCGTTCTTTCAAGGTTTAACAAAACCCGTTCTGCGAATATACAAACATTTCTTGCAGGTATATACAGGAAAATTCAGGTTCCTGATGCCTTCGGTCCGCTTGTAAGTATGCTTATACAAAATTCCATTAACCCTCAGAAGTCTGTGTTTGACCCTAATGAAGAAATAGGAGGTGCAATACTTTCTTATCTTTCCGACAGGTTCAGAAATTAACTGCATTTGTAAAATTAATGTTACATAATTAAAAATTTTTTAAAGTTTATCCTCCGAAAATCCGATACCAGAAACGGAGGCATTTTAATGCAAATTGACAGCTCTAAATTATTACAATATACAATTAAAAAAGATGTTCAATCATCTGTTTCTGCAAGCATAAATGCTTCTGTAGATGATATTGAAGTAGTCAGCAAAATTAATATTTCTGACTACGAACTTGCCAATCAGGCTATATCAATAGATTTAGACAATATTAATATTGTAAGCAAGGTCAACTACACACCTGTAGACACTGTTGAAATTAACGGAAAAACATCTGATATAACAGATGTAAGTTCTGTCATTTCTACTGAAGAATTAAACAATGCCTGCGATGAGGTTATTCATGCACCGGCAAACACATCCGAACCGGAAGTAATAACTTTTTCTTCCACATACAAAGACCTCTCACAGTCTACGATAAGTAATATTAAACAAATCATTTATGATTTGCATCACAAAAAGACAGATGACACCGAAGAAGGAGGCGGTGAAGTTGAAGGAGGCGGTGAAACAGGCGGTACTGAAGAAGGAGGAGAAACCGGCGAAACAGGCGGGGATGGTCCTGAATTAGAAGAACCGGATCCTAACAAAAAATCTTTTATTGATGAATTTAATGATACAACATCAATGTTTGAATATTTGAATTCTCTGGATTCAAGCATTACGGCAGAAACCGGTATTACAAGAGCACAGTTGATTGCACTTACCCAGAATGATGACTGGGAGGACAGCAACTATGACTTTTTTGGTTCTTTAAACAGAATTTTTGATGTATTAGATAAAGATGATAATTCAACATTATCGTTTGAAGAGATTAAGGCATTCATAGGTGATGAAATCGGCAACAGTATAGTTACATATAAGAACAAAGTTAACACTTATGCTGCCGAAATACAAAACAAATACAGCCATATGAGCGACCAGGAGAAACTGGAATTTGTTCTTGAAAAAACCGAAGAATACTTAACAGCAGCAGGGCTGACAATGCAGCTCAACGCACTTAACAAGCTGAAAAGCCAAACAGATACCCACAATACAATAAAAGTTGGAAATATTGCAATGGCAGATTTGAATGAAGGCAATACTTCCGGATATATAACACTTGGATCATACACTTGTCTTGCAGGTTCATTTGAGTATGAATATAACGGAACCACTCACGAAGTTTCTGTCTGGGCGTCTGATGAAGACACAGCAACTGATGACTTAGGCATTACTTTAGACATAAGTCTTCTTGACAAAAACTGGTACGAATTAGTTGATGTTATGGTTCATGAACTTACACACGCAACAGCATCACAATTCTACACACCGGCAAGCAATCCGACTGAAACAGCATCACTTAATCTAAGTAATATCAAAACTCTTTATGATATGGGATTTATTGATGAAACTGAATATAATTATTACAATGATAACTGGGCAACAGTTGTAAGCAATCCGGATGACGTTAACAGATTATTCTATCTTACAAGCTGTGCATGGGGTGAATATATTGCATACCAGACAGATGCAGATTATGTTGACAGTATTGCAGGAGATGAATACGATGCAGGCAACCTAACTACAGCGGTTGACGGTCCGGATGAAAAACAAACTATTATAGATCACATCGATGGAGGGTATAACACTAACGAAGACGGTACACATAAAACAGCCGAGGAAGCAGTTCCTGACTGGAAATGGTGGACTTACGCATAGAGTTGCATACTTTACAATAATAGTTTATAATTTGTGTGATGTGAGGGCTTTATGGAAATTATAAAATTAGAAAATTATCCTGATATTTGCGATACTATAGACTTTGAGATAAAAGAAGACAAACTTATTTATGTCAATTTTTCACTTAATGGCAGTAATGTCTTTAAAAGCTTAAAAAATATCCTGACAGAAACAAATATTTCAGAATTGCAGAATATATCTTTTAATGATATTAATGAACAGTATGTTCCTGTGATTAAAGAACTCTTAAAAGGAATTAACATTACCCTCAACAAAGCTCAAATAAAAAACCAAATTACAAAGTTTAAACGTAAAAGTTTATAATATTAAGATTTTGTAACATAAATCCTATAATGTTAAAGTTTCACACCATGATTGTCGATAAAACATGTGTAAAAGTAATTTACAAGAAAGGAATGTTTAGACAACCATGGGAATGGCAGCTTCACAAGCTAGATTTTTAGGCCTGACAGCTCGAAAAAACAACGTCGAGTTTGAAGGTCAGCAAATCAACCAGCAGCGTACTTCGCTGTCAAATGAGTCTGCCAACTATTACAACGATTTACTTGGTATGTCAGTTCCGGTTCCTCCATCAATTGATGACTATACAAAAACTACTTATACATTTGAAGATGGTTCATTGATGAACCAGATTACCGCATTAATTGCACAGAATGACGGTACATATACAATCAGCTATCTTTCAAAATGGCAGGAAGATTTTACACCTGTTGCAGCAGCATCAAGTGTTATTACAAAAAATGCAGAAGGTTATTCTGTTGGTGCAACACCACTTAGAATACTTGGCCAGCAGCCTACAGGTGCAACTATTCAAAACACAATAGCTATTGATGGCAAAAACTATAATGTTCAACAAGATGACGGCGGCTACTTTGTAGAAAGACCTAAAATGGTATTAAGCACCGTACCTTGTACAGAAGAAGACATAGCAAACTTTGAATACTATCTGTTTGAGGATGGTTATACAGAAGCTCAGCAGGTATTTAAAGATGAAGACGGCTCTTTCTATACCGGAGATGAAACAAATAAAACTCCTCTCGAAGGTAAAACTGAAGATGATTTGGTTATTTGTATCTGGGATGGAACAAAAGATGACCCTGATGCCGCAGTTACGCTTGTAACCAAAAATGCTGAAGGTCAATACGAAAAAGAAGCTTATGTGGAAGAAGAAGTAAAAGAATATCTTACACAGAGCCAGATAAACAGTATAACAAAATATCCTGAAATGGCAGGATTAACAAGCGAACAAATACAGAAACTTATTGAAGAAGAACAAGCATACATCACATTGTTAAACAACAAATACAACAACGGCGATCAAAGCGGACAATGGTATGTAAGATATGTAAAAGATTCCGAAACCGGCAACAGCGTACCTTATTTCTACAAAAAAACAGAAGTTGAAGGTGCGGAATACGACAATGGTTCTTCGAAAACAAATATCAACTGCTACACAATTGGCAGTGATACAAAAATTGAGGAAGTTAAAGCTGTTGAAGGCTGTAAAATGGAAAAAGATTCCTCTGGCAGATACATATCAGTTACTATTCCTGACGGTGAAGGAAATGAAGTTACATATGCCCTTACAACATCTACAACTACTGATCAGGATGCATACAATGACGCAATGAACCAGTATGAATATGATAAATATACCTACGATCAATCAATTCAGGACATAAATTCAAAAATTGAAATTGTTCAGGCTGAAGATAAAAACCTTGAATTAAGATTAAAACAGCTTGATACTGAACAGGACGCAATTTCTACAGAAATGGATTCAGTATCAAAAGTAATTGAAAAGAACGTTGAATCATCTTTCAAAACTTTTGGCTAAAAGATGATAAACGGATAAAAAATATTTCCTTTCCCTTTTTCCTTTTTCCTATTAATTTTCCAACGACTGACTATTATAGTAAGTCGTTTTTCTTTATGCTATGATGCTTATATGAGCTTTGAAAAATCCTATAAAAAAATCACATCAGAGGTTGATAAAGAATTACATAAATTAAACAAAGAAATAGAAAATTCATTTTCAGAAAAAACAATACTGCACACAGAGATAAAACAGTTTCTCCTTGCACCTTCAAAGCGTATCCGTCCGGTGCTTGCTTTTTTATATCTGAAAGCCTGTAACATAAATATTACCGATGCACATATAAAAATACAGAGCATTGTGGAATTAATTCACAACGCCTCATTAATACATGATGATGTAATTGATAACGGAAAGCTGAGAAGAGCAAAAAAAACTATGAATGCCGTTTTTAATAACCGGCTTGCTGTCATCTCAGGGGATTACATATTATCAGTTACCCTCCAAAAATTAACAGAACTAAACTCAATTGAGCTGGTAAAAATATTTTCAACAGTAATTGACAATATGTGCAGCGGAGAAATTGACCAGCATTTTTCACGATTTCACATACCCAGCCTTGAACAGTATATAGAAAAGTCCTATAAAAAAACAGGCGCACTATTTGAAGCTTCAATAAAAGCAGCCTTACTACTGGAGGATTTACCGCTTGAAAGAGCTGAATTTGCAAAGCTTTTCGGCATAGCTTTCCAAATAAGGGATGACCTGCTTAATGTTACCTGTCAGGATAATTCAAAAGAAAACAATGATGTTGCAGAAGGTATATACAATGCACCGGTTATTTTTTCAGGTAATGCGGAACACCCCGAAGCAGGGATTGAAAAAACTAAATCTTTGTTAAATAATTATATAGATAGAACTAAACAGGAACTGGCAAAACTGGGTAATAACCGTTATAAATCAGCAATCATAGAGCTTTTGGATACTTTAAAAAATGAATAAAGAAGAGTTAAAAGAAAAATTTAAGAATTTTTATGAAAAAAACAAACCTGCAATAAAAGAAACAGTTGAAACTGTAGTATTTGTAATAGTAATGGTAATTATTATCAGATTTTTTGTAGGCGAAATCCGCTGGATACCTTCAGGCTCAATGCGGCCGACGTTAATCGAAGGTGACAGAATTTTTGTAGAAAGATTTTCAAGATTTTATTCAACCCCTCAGCGAGGTGACATAATGGTATTTTATCCGCCGTTTGAGCAGTTAAAAAATACTCCGTTAAGGGTGTTTGCAAGATTAACCGGCTTTTTCTGCAAAGATATTGCATATATAAAACGTGTTGTTGGAATGCCGGGAGATAAATTTGAAATAAAGGCTGTTGAAAATGGTAAATATACTGTCTATATTAACGATAAACCTCTTAATGAACCTTATATAAAAAGCCCGTATGATTATCCGCCCTGTACAGAAGCTATGCTATGCGGTCCTGATGTTATTCCGCCGAAGCATTATCTTATGCTTGGAGACAACAGAGGAAATTCCCAGGATGGCAGATACTGGGGGCTGCTTCCGGAAGACAGATTTATAGGTAAAGCTGTATTTTTATTTTGGCCGTTTACCAGAGTAAAAAAACTTACACATTAAATAAAAAAAGCCTCTTTTTAGAGAGGCTTTTTTTTATGACATTAAGTGAAAATACTTCATATAATTAGCCATAATCTCGGAACTTGTAGCATTTGCTACGTTCGCCTTAATCGTCTGCTCGCTGTCAGTTTCAGAAGTTTCTTTAACCTGCTGTGTTTCCTGTTTTCTTTGCTGTGCAATCTGTTCAACCTGAACATCTTTAATAAATTCTTCAACAGCTGTTTCAATTTCTTTCAATTTAGCCTTATCTCCGGAATATGACCCGGTAGACTCAACACCCGCTTCACTCAATTCTTTCATAATTTGAGCCCACTCATTATAGTTTGGAATTGAAGCACCTTGAGCCTGTGCAGCAGCCTGGGCTTTTTTTAATTCGTCTTCAGATTCAATACCATCTACTCTGTAAGCCATAATTACTCTCCTTATTGTAACTATATATATAAAGTATTTGAATTACGGCTGTTTTCAGCAAATCAAAATATTGTAAAAAATGTTAACAATCAGAGCTTAAAAGCCAGAAGGTCGGAAATAGGCATTCCGAAAGCCTCGGCTATCTGGTATAAATTTGTATATCTAATATCAGCATTGCCGCGTTCTATTTCACTGATAGTCCTTCTTGACACTCCGGATTTTTCCTCCAGATCATCCTGGCTTAACCCGCGTTTTAAACGTTCATATCTAATCTTTTGTCCTAATTGAAGCAATCTGTCATCTTTCATAATTTAATCCTAAATTATTGACAAAATTATCAAAATGCGTAATAATGTTTTTATGAACATTATAATGTTCATATTGTCATATAATTCATCAGGAGATTGAAAATGAAGATAAGTTTCACATTTTTTGTATATACCGCAGAAAGCCGTACTTTAAAAAAATCTGCATTTACTCTTGCAGAAGTTCTAATCACTCTCGGGATAATCGGTGTAGTTGCAGCTATGACTTTACCTGTTTTAACCCAAAAATATCAGAAAATGGTGCTTAAAAATCAATATAAAAAGGTTTATTCAACGCTATCACAGGCTTATTCAAAAGCAGTTTTCGATATTGGGGGAGATACAGGATGTGTACATGTTTATGAAGGAAAGCAAAATTCAACAAATACTGCAAGTGAATGTAAAGCATTTGGAAATGAACTTAGAAAAAGTTTAAAATTTATAAAAGTTTGCCAGGGTAATGCTTTGGCCGGTAAATGTATCCCTCCGGCTTCTTATAAAAGCTATAGTGAAGTATATAAAGAATTCCATCCTGATATGTCAGAAAATGAGGTTGGGCAATTAGAAAGTGATTGCCCATATAATAAAAGCCAGATAAATAACAGGAATACAGTTTATGTATTCAACGATGGTACGATAATTATTGATTCAAGAGGTGACAGAAATGATTATGCGCCATATGCTTTTTTAGTAGATGTAAATGGACAAAAAGGACCCAACAAATGGGGATATGATTTATTTAAACTTTCATTTGTCAAAGAAAAAAATAAACAATATAGACTTATGCCTGCCGGATGCGATGTAACAGAAAAAGGCGGAACAACATCTGCAGATATGCTGAAAAACATGCACATTTAAATAATCCAATTGAAAGTTTAAGTAAAATAGTTTATAATATTAATAAGAGCAGCAAACTAAATTGCATTACAAAAGGAAATGTAAAACAACAAAGGAGATTAAAAACATGCAAAACACAATTATAGCTTCAAAATCTATGAGGGGGGGGGGGCTTAGATAGTGCCGGCGGGCTTTTTCACGCTTCGGGATTATCCCGTTCCGCATTTACTTTAGCGGAAGTTTTAATTACTCTTGGTATTATCGGCGTTGTTGCGGCTATGACTTTACCTAATATTATTGCCGGCTACGAGAAGAAAAATACTATTGCAAGACTTCAAAAGAGCTATACAATGCTGAACCAGGCCTTTAAACATTCTGAACTTGATAATGGCGAGTCAGTAAACTGGAATGTAAGCAGTGATTCCACCAGTTACTTTAAAACCTATTGGAAACCTTATCTGAAAATCCTGCATATATGTGAAAATGAAAAACAATGCGGATATACATCAAATACACCATGGTACAGAGCAAACGGCAAACAAGATATTATACATGCTATCCTTAAAGGATGGCGGGAATCTGTAATATTATCAGATGGTACATTTATGAGCGGATTTAGTTATGCCGGCTTTGATTCAAGTGTAGATCCTGATGACAATACTTATACCCAGGGGCAGTCAAGCCTTATATTAATAGACATAAACGGAGGCGGCAAACCAAATAAATTCGGCAGAGATGTTTTTTATTTCGTAAGAGTAAATGGTAAAGGCATACTCCCATATGGCTATAACGATGATGATGAGGTAATAGATAAAGACTGCTCAGAAAAAAATTTCGGCTATAAATGCGCAGCCAAAATAATAAGGAACAGCTGGACTATTCCAGAGGATTATCCCTGGAAGTAATTGTTTAATTAAAAATAAATAAATTAGAATTATTAAGAAAAATTTACAAAAAGCCTAAAAGTTGCCTTAATAAGGAATTTTAAACATGCTGATATTTATTGATAGTGTGGCGTTATTAAAAAAACAAGCATAAATTTTTCTAATGAAATTGCATGAAAACACAAGCAAATTGCTTGCATTCAAATATTTTGCAAGTAATATTATATTATGCCCTTAAAAGGGGTGTATTATGCACATGTAAAATCGGAAAGTACACTTTAGAAATAAAAGCTGAACGTACCTTCCGGGAATAAAGCCGAAAATGAGGAACTTATGTCAAAAGACGTTATTGAAATAGAAGGTACAATAATAGAATCAATGCCGAATGCAATGTTCAGAGTAAAGCTCGAAAATGACCATGAAATTCTGGCACACATCTCAGGAAAAATTAGAAAAAATTTCATAAGAATTTTACCTGGCGACAGAGTAAAAGTTGAAATGACTCCATATGACTTAACCAGAGGAAGAATTACCTTCAGACTAAAATAGCGTATCGGATTATTAACACTAAAAGCCCGGGAAATTTTATAAAAATTACCGGTGACAACAAGAAATCTCACGTACAAATAATATATAAAGGAAAAGAAAATGAAAGTAAGATCATCAGTAAAACCAATTTGCGATAAATGCAAATGTATCAAAAGAAAAGGCAGAATTGCCGTAATTTGTGAAAACCCTAAACACAAACAAAGACAGGGTTAAATTTTGCGTAGAGTGGAGTGAGCGCAAGCGAACGAACTCGAAGTAGCGCGGAGCTAATGAACGGAAATTTTACGGAGTAAAATGGAGTGAATGACTGCGCAGCGTGAAGCAATAATTTAATACATTCAATTATTTTAAAAAGTGGAACTTGCGCACTCAACGGCAGGTGGAGAGGAAGGATTTATCCCTCTTACATAAAAAAATCTAACAACAAGAAAAGGAGAAAATTAAACAATGGCAAGATTAGCAGGGGTAGATTTACCTCGTAACAAAAGAATGGAAATCGCATTAACCTATATTTACGGTATAGGACCTACAAGAAGCAAGAAAATTCTTGCAGCAACAGGTATATCACCAGACTTAAGAACAGATGATTTAACAGAAGATGATATTAAAAATTTACGTAACGAATTAGCAAATTACCACATTGAAGGTGACTTAAGACGTGAAGTAACAATGCATATCAAACGTCTTCAGGAAATTGGTTCTTACAGAGGAATGCGCCACAAACGTAAACTTCCTTGCCGCGGACAGAGAACAAAAACAAATGCAAGAACACGCCGCGGTAAAAAGAACGGTGCTGTAGCTAAGAAAAAATAGCGGATTTTGCGCAGGGTGACGGCGAGCAAAGCGAGACTAACCCGAAGTAATGAGGACAAAAACGAATGGCCGCGCAGCGAATGAGTGACTTGTCCGAGTGAAGCAATAATCCAAGACAGCGGATTTGCCTACAGAGCGTAAGCTAGTCCGGATAGCGAACAGATTGAGCGAAGCGAACTCGTCACATCCAAAGCTCCGATTGAGCGAACAAGCGAAAGCAATGAGCAGGATAGCCAAATAATCCAAGACAGGCGGGTTGAATAATTCGCAGTAAATCAAAAAAATAAAAATTAAAAGTAAAAAAAGATAAAGGATAAGAAAATGGCAAGACCACAAAAAACAAAGAAAAAAGAAAAGAAAAATGTACTGCAGGGAGTTGTACACATTCAGTCAACTTTCAACAATACAATTGTAACTTCTACCGATACACAGGGTAATGCTATTGCCTGGGCAACAGCAGGTGCCAGCGGATTTAAAGGTGCTAGAAAAGGAACTCCTTTTGCAGCACAATCAGCAGCTGAATTGGTAGCTAAAAAATCAATCGACCAGGGTATGAAAAAAGTTGAAGTTCATATCAAAGGACCTGGTTCAGGCAGAGAAACTGCAATCAGAGCAATTCAGGCAGCAGGTTTGGAAATTACATTAATCAAAGATGTTACTCCAATTCCTCACAATGGCTGCCGTCCGCCAAAGAAAAGACGTGTTTAGCAGCGGAATTGCAAAATGTGCCGCTTAGCACCAAAAGCAAACGGCACATAATAGGAATAAAGTAACACCGCGGGGGCTTGCTGAAAGCCAATAAAGCAAACCATAGACGCCCCGCACAAATTAAAAGGAGAAATTACAAAATGGCTAGATATAAAGGACCAACTAATAAATTATTCAGAAATAAAAAAGTTAAAGATCTGTCTAACAGAAAATTAACTTCATCAATGAGACAAACCGCTTCTGGACAGCATGGTGCTGTAAGAAAGAAACTTTCTGAATATGCTATTCATTTGGCAGAAAAACAAAAAATTAGATTTACTTATATTGTAAGTGAAAAACAATTTGCAAAATATTATAACGAAGCTGCAAGAAGAAAAGGCGTTACAGGTACAATTCTTTTACAATTATTAGAATCAAGACTTGACAACGTTCTTTACAGAGCAGGCTTAGGTATTACACGTAAGCAAACAAGACAGATTGTTAACCATGGTCACGTTCTTGTAAATGATAAAAAAGTTGATATTCCATCTTACCTGGTAAAACCTGGTGATGTTATCACTATTAAGTCTAAGAGCGCAGCATTCCTTAAATCAGTTATGGAATTGATTGACATGGCTTGTGCACCGGCTTGGATGACAATCGACAAGGAAGCTTTAAAAATCACTTTCGACAGAATTCCTGAAAGAGAAGAATTAGATCCTGAAATTAAAGAACAACTTGTAATTGAATATTACTCAAAATAGTAATTGAAAACAGGTAACACCTGACTCAATTACCGGCAAGTAACAAAATATGGAGAAAAAACATGGAATTAAAAATTAAATGCGTTAATACAACAACAAGTTCTGACGGTTCACAGTACGGTAAGTTTGTCATTGAACCTTTGGCAAAAGGGTTTGGTACAACTATCGGTAACTCTTTAAGACGTGTATTGTTATCAAGTCTTGAAGGTACTGCTGTAACTTCAGCTAGAATCGAAGGTATTACTCACGAATACACAGCAATTCCTGGCGTGTTGGAAGACGTTATTGACGTAATGTTGAATTTAAAAGGATTGGTTGTAAAAACTGATTCAAAAGAAGCTCAGCATTTAAGAATTGACGTTGATAAACCTGGTGCTGTACTTGCAAGTGATATTCAGCTTCCTGCAGGTGTTAAAGTAGTTAACCCTGACTGGTTGATTTGTACTGTAGCAGACGGCGGAAGCTTCCATGCTGACGTTATCGTAGAAACAGGCAAAGGTTACGTTGCTCACGACGTTCCTAGAGATTCTAAAGGAATTTCAATTGATGTATTGCCTATAGATGCAACATTTATGCCAATCAAAAGAGTAAGCTATAATGTTGAAAATACCCGTGTAGGTGATTCAATCGACTTTGATAAATTAACTCTCGAAATTTGGTCAAATGGTTCAATTGAAGTAACAACAGCATTGAGCCAGGCTTCAAACTTACTTATCGACCACTTTATGCAAATCGCTGCAATCACAGGTCAGCCTGTAGTTGCTCCGGTTGCATCAATCGAAGAAGAAGTTGAAGATGATGCAAATGTTCCAAGCATGACTATTGAAGAGCTTGAACTTTCAGTAAGAGCATACAACTGCTTGAAACGTGCAAGCATTAATTCAATGGCTGAATTATTGAAAAAATCAGAACATGATTTATTAAATATTAAAAACTTTGGTAAAAAATCTTCTGATGAAGTAATCGAAAGATTACATCACTTTGGTTTAGACCTTGCTCCAAACCCTGAAGTGGAAGAAGAAATCGGCTAGCGTCAGCCGGTGTGAGCCGGTGTTGGCTTTGCGAAGGCAAAGTCAAGCAGGGCGAACATAACGATGCCGCCGTTGCGAAAGAAACGAAAGTGAATTGAGCGAAGCAATCTGTGATTGCACAGGCGGGAAATATAAATTAAAAAACAAACAACATTAAAATATAAGGAAAAGCAAAATGAGACACCAAACTAAAAAACATACGCTAAGCAAAGCAAAAGATCAACGTGATGCACTTTTGCGTTCTTTAGCTACTGAACTTTTTGTGCACGGTGAAATTAAAACAACTATGGCTCGTGCAAAAGCATTAAGACCATACGCTGAAGCAATTATCACTCTTGCAAAAAAAGGTGACCTTCACGCAATCCGTCAGGCTGCAAGACATATTTATAATAAAGAAACCGGCAGCTATATGGATTTAGCTACAGGCGAAGTATTTGAAGCACCGGTTGCCGATAAAAAACTGGCACCTCAAACAGTTTTAAGAAAATTGTTTGTTGTAATCGGTAAAAAATATTCAGACCGCAAAGGCGGATATACAAGAATATTCAGATTACCGCCAAGACGCGGCGATGCTTCAGAAATGGCTTTAATCCAGTTGGTATAAGCCATGCGTTATGCCTTTAAGGTTCAATATATCGGGAAAAATTATGCAGGAAGCCAAATCCAATTGAAAAACGGCGAAGAAACCGGCACCCCGACAATACAAGGAGAACTCGAAAAGGCACTCAGTACTTTGATAGGCGGTAAAACCGCAAATAACAAAAGACCCGTAAAAACAGTCTTTTCCGGAAGAACGGACAGAGGTGTAAACTCATTAGGACAGGTTGTTCACTTCGATACAGATAAATGTATTGTTGCTTCAAAGTTTATCTATTCATTGAATGAAATCCTGCCTAATGATATTTCTGTCACAGACCTGCATGAAGTTGATAAAAGTTTTCATGCCCAAAAATCAGCAAAAAGACGTCATTACAGATTTGAGTTTGTAAATCGCAAATGTAAAAATGCCTTTGACGGCGATTTGATGAGAATTAAGTATGATATAAATATTCACAGAATGCAGGAAGCTTTGGATTATTTGAAGGGTGAACATGACTTTTCAAGTTTCAAAAGCTCCGGAACGCTGAACCCGAGCAAAGTCTGTTTTATCGAAAATGCCGAATGCAGGAGAGTCGGCGACCATATTGTTATTGATATTATAGGAAACAGATTTTTGTATAATATGGTAAGAACAATTGTGGGAACCTTGCTGGAAATAGAAGGTCATAACCTGCCGTCAAGCCATATGAAAGATGTGCTTGATGCAAAAGACCGGACAAAAGCCGGTCAAACAGTCAGTCCTTATGGATTGACACTACTAGAAGTACAATATTAATCAGCCGGAGTGAAGCCGGTGCCGGGCGGCATTGAGCAAGCCGGGCAGGGTAAAACAACTTAAGGCTGGATGTAAAAAAGAACAATTTAGTAAATAAAAATAAACGGAGACAAAGCATGAAAACATATTCAGCAAAACCTCTAGAAGTAGAAAGAAAATGGTATCTGATTGATGCTGAAGGAGAAATTCTCGGCAGATTAGCAGTTAGAATTGCCAATATCTTAAGAGGTAAAAATAAACCTGAATACACTCCAAACGTTGACACAGGTGATTTCGTAATCGTAATCAACGCTGACAAAGTTCGTGTAACAGGCAATAAAGAAACTGATAAGATTTACTACCACCACACAGGCTATCCGGGTGGTTTGAAATCAGCCAGCTTCAAAGAATTAATGGAAAAAGACGGTACACTTGCATTAGAAAAAGCTGTTAAAGGTATGTTGCAGCACAATACATTGGGCGCACAGCAGTTAACAAAATTAAAAATCTATGCAGGAAGCGAACATCCGCACGCTGCACAAAAACCAATCGTGTTGGAAAAGGAGGCTAAATAATGGCAGATAAAGAAATTATGGCAACAGGCCGTAGAAAAACCTCTATCGCAGTTGTAAAATTAGTTAAAGGTAAAGGCAGAATTTTTGTTAACGGTAAAACATTAAGAAACTATATCGGAAACAGACCTGCTATTGAAATGTTAGTATACAGACCTCTTGTATTGACTGATAATCAGGAAAAATACGATGTAAGAGTTAAAGCTGTAGGCGGCGGTATTGTTGCACAATGCGGCGCTATCAGACATGGTATTTCAAGAGCTCTTGTAAAATCTAATGAAGAATACAGAAATGTATTAAGACTTGAAGGTCTTTTAACACGTGACCCGCGCGTTAAAGAACGTAAAAAATATGGTAGAAAAAGAGCAAGAAAACGTTTCCAATTCTCAAAACGTTAATACTTTACCAACCAAAATATTATTCAAAAGCCGGACATTGTCCGGCTTTTATTGTTATATATTAACAATTGTAACAAAAAATCCAACTTGTGAAATCAGAGATTTTCAAAATACTTTATAAGTATAAGAGAGAATATAATAAACGAAGGAGAGCAAAAATGACTTTTTTAGCAGTAGATTCACAAAAAAGCCTGTTCACTTTACAAAAGAACCAATTAGAATTTGAAAGAACACTTGTAATGAGCCAAGCAAACTGGATTTCTAAAGAGATGGGTTACTTATCACAACAATATGACCAAGAAGAAACAAACGCATCGCTAGAGGATGATCCTTATTACATCCAGCTGCAACAGCAGGAAGAGTACCTGACAACGCGTCAGGATGCACTGGATACTCAGATTAACCTTCTTGATAACGAGATAAGCAGTATGAAACAGATTGTTACTAACAATATTAAGAGCAGCTGCGGTCTTAACTTAATCGGCGGTTAATAAAACAAAAAATTAAGATTTATAAAATAAAAGAAGTTTGTGGTGAAGTGATGAGAGCTATATACCCAGACTTCTTTTGTTTTGTATTTCAAATAGTTCAACGGTATTAAGCATAAGAGATGCAATAGTCATAGGTCCAACACCGCCGGGAACAGGTGAAATATATGAGGCAATTTTAGAAACTGCTTCAAATTCGACATCCCCGCGGGTTTTACCTTCGGCATCTTTAAAAATTCCCACATCGACTACAACACAATTCGGCTTTAACATATTATCTTCTATTAATTTTTCACCAACTGCAGAAATTAACACATCTGCAGTTTTCGTTATGTCAGCGAGATTTTTGGTATGGCTATGGCAGATTGTAACTGTTGCATTACGGTTAAGCATCATCTGAGCCATAGGTTTACCGACAATATTTGAACGTCCGACTATGACAACGTGTTTACCGTCAAGTTCAATATTATATTTATCTAAAAGCAACAATATCCCCTTTGGTGTACAAGGATAAACATATGGAGTCTGCCCTGCAAAAAGTTTTCCAAAATTTTCAGGAGTAAAGCCGTCAACATCTTTTATGGGAGCAATTGCATTTGTAATATTACGGCTGTTAATATGTGACGGAAGAGGAAGCTGAACGAGAATTGCGTTAACACCGGCATCAGCATTTAATTCTTTAATTTTATCAAGAAGCACAGCCTCTGTGACGTCCTGCGGATAATTCAGGACTAGCGAATTAATCCCGAGTTTTTCAGCAGTTTTCTTCTTGTTATTAACATAAATTTTGCTTGCCGGGTTTTCACCAACAAGAATAACGCAAAGTGAAGGTTTTTTATCAAACGTATCAATTTTGCTCTTTAACTTTACAAGAATTTCATCTCTTAAACTTTTTCCATCCAAAATCTGAGCCATCAGCACCTACACCTTCTCCTGAGGCAGATTAAGCCTGAAATAAAACTGTTTTATTGCATCTTCCACGATTTGAGAATCTCTTCTAATAGAATTTTCTTTTTCTGTAAGACTTTTATCAAAAGGAATTACTCCAAGAACATCCAGTTCATATTTTTTCAACAACTCATATACAGAAGTTATATCACTGTTTTCAACTCTGTTAATAACCACACCTAGCTGGTTTCCGGCAGCGTATTTTGAACTAAATTCCTCAATTCGCTTTGCAAGATGAGCAGCTTCTTCTGTTGGATTAGCAACAATTATTGTTGTATCAATTTCGGTATCTACTAACTGGTTAAGGTATTTCAGGTCAAATTCACAATCAAAAATTACAATATCATATCTTTCAATAAGCTTTAGAACAGCATCATTGATTTGCCCTGTAATAGGACATCTGCAATCCTTTGATCCCACAAACCACGAAACGATAATATCTACATTATCATTAATCGGAACAAGAATATCTTCCATAGCCCATTCAATAAATTCCTGTTTAGACATATTTTCAGGAATACCGGTTTTATATTCATGTTTTCCGCTTCTTATACCGTAAATTGTATTACGAATATCCAGCCCGAAGCTGTGCCCGAGTTCTCCTGCTAAATCATTGTCAAACAACAGAATAGATTTATCAGGAAAAAGGTTCTGAAAAATCTTCAAAAATGCCTTTACAATTGTAGTTTTACCGCTTCCGCTTTTACCGGTTATTGCTAATTTACAGGTCAAGCTTTATACCTCTCTTTTAAACTATCAGACAGTTTTTTTGTTAAACTCATGGCTTTTTCTGCCAGAGACTCAGACAACGAGCCTGCACCGCAGGACGGCGTAATAATAGAATTATCTATAACAAGTTTCTCATCTATTCCCTTTTCGGTCAAATATTTTACTGCAGAAATGAATTTTTCTTCAAGTAAATTTTCATCAGCTTTTTCTAAAGCTTCCTTATCCAAAGTTGGAACTATTCCCCAGGCAATCTTTCCGCCAGAATTAAGGAACGTTTCTACATCGTCTTTAAAAACACTAAGATTTCGGGCAAAACTGTAAGCATCCAGATTAATAATATTTATACCGCTTTCAATTGGAACACACCAGTCACATTTGCCACAGCAATGAATTGCACAGAGAGCACCGGCATTTTGGATAGTTCCGGCAGTTTCTTTAAACATCTCAATAACTTCTTCTTGTGAAACAGTTACATAAGCAGAAGTTCCAAGCTGGGATATTGAAGGTTCATCAATAAAAATTATCGGTATAGTATCAGGACTGGCTTTTTTAATTTCTTTAATCTGCCATAATGCTTTCAACGTAAGTGTTTTAATAATTATCTCTTTTAAGGTTTCGTCATAAATAGCGCAGCGTCCGTCTTTGTCAACAAGGGTGGTAGCAAGAGTAAACGGACCTACAATTTGACCTTTAGCATAAGCTGGCTTTTTGGTTTTAATAATTTCCAAAAATTTCGGGATTGATGATGAATAATCTTTTGAAATTGAATACTTGTCAATTACAGGAGAATTTATATCAGCAGTTATCTCCTCATAATCCATAAAGAACTGCTCCAGATCTTCAAAAAATTCATTATACTCAGTATTAAGAAAAACTTTGCCGTTTTCTTTATCAACAAAAAATGAAGGCATGCCTTCCAAAAACTGGACAATCATGTCTTCATTTTTACTAATTTTAGTGAGCTGCGGCCAGAAAGGAATATTAAAATATTTTTCTACCACATTCATTGCATCTTGTAAATTATTGTGAGGCAGGGAACCTATCGCTAAACATTCAAGCTTAAGTTTTGATAAATCTCCCATTAACCCTCCGTCTAATATGGTGCTGCTACATTTTTTTGCACAAAATTTATCTTGCTCGCTGTATCTGAAATGCCGGCGGCAATTCCAACCAGCCGCAATGATTACGCTTCTTCAGAAACTTCTTCTTCAACAGCTTCTTTTAATATTTCAGATGCTGTAACTGTAACTTTGAGTTCTGTTTTAACTTTAGAAGTTAATTTGATAAGCATAGTGTATTCGCCGACTTTATTGATAGGAGCGTTTAAAGAAACGTTCTTTCTATCAACTTCAATACCGGCTTGAGCCTGTAATTCTTCAGTTAATTTTTTAGTAGTGATAGTACCAAACAGTTTACCTGATTCACCTGCTTTAGCGCTTAATTTCAATTCTGCAAATTTTTCAATTTTTTCAGCAACTTCAAGAGCTTCTTTGTGAAGTTTTTCTTGTTTAGCTTTAATTCTTGCTAAATTTTGTTCGCGGTTTTTAACTGCGCCTTCAGTTGCAATTTCTGCAAAGTTTTGAGGTAAAAGAAAGTTTCTGGCATAACCGTCTTTTACATTAACCATATCACCGGCTTCTCCGAGGTTTTGAACATCTTTTTTTAATATAACCTGCATAGTAATTCTCCTTTAGTATTTATATTTCTGCATGTAAGCAAATGTTACAACAAACAAAAAGCTTTGTCGAGAGGTTTTTAACAAACGTTACATTAATAAACCTTTTATTTCTATAGTCTGGAGGCAAATGTGATATACTCTTGTAACCTCAACGTAATGAGCAGACAATGTTCTGCGAAATAACAACAAAGGCAAGTGTTGTCTGAGTGTAAGCGAGTTCACTTGCTTTGGATTGAGCAGATTACAGTTGTCTTGCGTATGGAGTTACAGGTTACAAGAGTATATCACATTTGCCTCTATGAAGCACATTATTTTATTGCCGGAAAAAGGTATTTAACCCCGTCATCGCTTCTCCAGCGAACGTAGCCTGTTTTCGGAACACCGTCCATATCCATTACACTCAAAAGCATCCAGTTGCCCCGGATTACGTTCAAATTTATTTTTACAGGAGTATTTATATCTGCTATAACTTTTGAATTATCATCGGTTGAACCGCGCATTTCTCTTGCTGTTTTTGGCGAACCTGTCAAAATATAGAGCCCGTATTTGCGCCCGTACATACTGTAAAAGTTATACCATGTTGAAAATTTTAACGGGTCATCCTTTCTCATCCAGCCGCGTTCTCCGGTTTCGTTGTTATATAGAAGTTCAACCCAATCTTCATTTTCATCTGTAACTGCCATTAAAGCTAGCCCCTTTGATTTTATCAGAACAACAAAAACTTCGGAAAACTTTAGCTCTGCCGGTTCTATTTTACTATCATTCCATTTGATAACTTTAGTTATAGGAGCGTTATCATCAGGTTCCGAGCGCAGCACAATTGTATTACCAACCTGATACACACCTAAGGTGTTGGTGTTGGAAAGACTTACATAAGACGGCATAACATCTACCGCCGCGCAATTTAAAGCAAGTGCAAAAAATAACAATAAGGATATTATTATTTTTTTCATAATTATTACTCCCTGAATGTTATATCAGCATAAGCTTTTTGAAGTTTTTCCCTGACAGACTGCATCTGGCGTTCAATAACTTCATCAGTAAGAGTTGCCTTTTCGTCCTGCATATAAATCCTGAACGCAAGGCTCTTATAACCTTTTTCAATATTATCGCCCTGATAAACATCAAAAACTTCACAGCCTTTAAATATATTCTGCTGAACTCCGCCTTTTATAACACGCTGAAGATCATCATATGTAACATCCTGATTAATCACAAACGCCAAATCACGCTTTACTTCAGGGAATTGCGGGAGATGTTTAAATCTGGGAACGGTTTCTTTTATTATTGAAATTACAGCATCAAGGTCAATCTTAAATATAAATGCTTCCTGATTTAGTTTCATTTTATCTTTTAGCAGAGGATGAAGTTGTCCGAAGTAACCGATTGTTGTCATATTTTTGCCGAGAACATTAATTGCTGCACTTCTGTATGGATGCAGAATTGCATGTGTTTTGGCAAGAGGAGATTTATCAAGAGAAACAAGTTTTATCCTTTTTTCAACGCCTAATTCATTAAACAGGCTCTCAACAATACCCTTGACGGTAAAGAAATCCGATGCTGTTTTAACCTGCCATTTTGAATTTTCTACCTCACCTGTTAAAATCCCTGCAAGAACTCTGGTTTCTTTAACTCCGGTATTCTTTTCATCTGAAACATTTTCAATTGTATAAGTTTTACCTATTTCATAAGCCCAGAAAGTTTTCTGACCGTTGTCACAGTTAAACTTCATACAGTTAAGAAGGTTTGCTGCAAGGGTTTGTCTGAGCATTGTGCTCTCCTCGCTTACAGGTTTGAGAACCTTAACAGCTTTTGCGTCATCATAAGGTATCATAAATTTATCAAGCAGAGATTTTCCGATTAATGAAGAAGTAACTATTTCATTTAAACCGGCTGAAAGCATTAGTTCGTGAACTTTTTTGATAACCCGTTCTTCAAGAGTTATAACCGGGGTCTGCATTTTGCTCGGCAATGTAGGCGCTACTTTGTCATAACCGTTAATTCGTGCAATCTCTTCTATCAAATCAATTTCTCTTGTTACATCATAAGCCCTGAAAGAAGGTACCAGAAACTTAGCTGCTGCAATATTTCCGCCAAGCTTTTTAAATCCGAGATTTTCAAGAATTGAATCGCATTTTTCCGGCGCAATTTCACAACCTAAAATCCTTTTTATCTGGGCATATCTTAGTGTAATTTCAATCGGCTCAAGCTTATTATTGCCGTCTTCCACAATTCCTTCAACTCTGGCATCTGCAAGTTCAACCATAAGCTGCATCGCACGAAGAAGTGCCGGTTTAACTGCTTCTATATCAATTCCTCGTTCAAATCTTGCACAGGCTTCGCTTCTGTATCCTACACTTCTTGAAGATTTTCTGTTGCTTTCAGGAGTGAAGTATGCAGCTTCCAGTGCAATTGAAGTTGTATTGTCATCAATCTCCGAATTTTCACCGCCAAACACTCCGCCGAGGCAAACACCTTTATCTTTTGTTGCAATTAAAACACTGTCATTTGTGAGCTGTCGTTCAACTCCGTCCAGAGTAACCAGACTTTCCCCTTCTTTTGCCCTTCTTACGCAAAGATAGCCGTCAAGCTTGTCAAGGTCAAACGCATGAAGAGGTGTGCCGTATTCAAGTAAAACATAATTTGTAATATCAACTACGTTATTAATTGCACGAATACCGGAGGCAAGAAGTCTTTTCTGCATCCACTCCGGTGACGGCTTGATTTTTATATCTTTCAAAATCCCGACAGAATAATATTTACAAACATCCTTGTCGATGATTTCAACTTTAAATTTATCTGTGGAAAAATCTCTTGCAGCTTCAAGAGGAGAGAATTTCAAAGGTGTATTAAAAAGTGAGCTTAATTCTCTGGCTACACCTATTACAGACATCTGGTCGCCTCTGTTTGCAGTAGGTGCAACATCTATAATTGTATCTTTCTCAAAACCTAAAACATCTTCAACATTTTCACCGATTTTAACATCAGGGAATATTCTGTTTAAAATTAAAATACCGTCTTCTTCCTGATAGCTGCGTTCTGCAACACCAAGTTCATCAGCAGAACAAAGCATCCCCTGAGATTCCACACCGCGGATGACAGCAGGTGTAAGAGTAAACATTTCGCCGGTTTTTCTGTCAAGAACCTGGCTTCCTACAGAAGCATAAGGAACGATTTGACCTTCTTTGATATTCTGCGCGCCGCATACAACAGTCTTTACACCTGAACCGGTATTAACAGTAACAAGATGCAGGCGGTCTGAGTTCGGATGATTATCAATCTTTTCGATTTTAACTGTTTTTATATTGGTAAATCGAGGTTTAACTTCTTCGATTGCTTCAACTTCAAGCCCGCTCATAGTAAGCTCATGGGCTATTTGTTTATCTTCCACGTTTGATAAGTCTACGAATTCGTTTAACCAGTTGATTGATACTTGCATTTCTTTAATTCCCTCTTAATATTTATTATACTCGTGATTTTATATTATAACAAAAGTTATTCATTGTAAAATAGAGACTGAAACAGAAATACAATTATTAATATAAATTTTTAAAGTTCATTTGTCATTTTATAAATATACTTTAACTTTTCATCATCAAATCTTTCAAGAGAGTGCGTTATACGTTTAATCAAGTCTGTACGGGAGATTTCTTCTTCAAAATTAAACAGTTCTGCATATTCAATATTCAGGACATTGCTAATTCTTTCAAGCAAATCGCAGGACGGAAAACTTCTGGCTGTTTCTATAAATGAAATATGTCTTGGCGCAACTTCAACAAGTTCGGCAAGTTCTTCCTGCGTCAAACCTTTTCGCTTTCTCAGCTGTTTTAAATTTTGAGCAAAAGATTTTTTTAAACTCATAATACCTCTAAATCTTGTACAGCGGTTCTTCTGATATACACTGGTTCATCACGCTTACTTAATAGAATATTAAATTCAATTTTGCAATCTTTACAGGAACAATAAGGTAATATTATATTGACAAAATACGAAATATAATTTATACTTTGTATATAAAAGGTAATATTAGAAAGGGTTTATATGAAAAAATATACAGGATTTACTCTTGCTGAAGTTTTAATTACTCTGGGAATTATAGGAGTAGTTTCAGCGCTGACAATACCGGCACTTATGGGCAAATATAAGGAAAAGCAGCGTATAACACAGGTCAAAAAAGTTTACTCCATACTTTCACAGGCATTTAATCTTGCTAAAAATGAATATGGCAGTCCCGAAAACTGGGGAATTTCAACAACAAATACCGGTGAAACAGATGAGGAAGGCAATCCTGTTTACGATTATTCAAATTCATCAACTATTGTCAGAGATATTTTTGCTAAATACATAAAAAATACCAGTAACAAAAAGCACACATTTAGAAAATATACTTCACTGGATGGAAGAAATTACAGTACCAACGGAAGTTCTACAATTGGTAGTAATAATTCCACGTTATATCTTGCAGACGGAACAATGATTAGTTTTGGCTGGATGAATGAGGAATGTAAAAACGAAGCTGTAGAATGCGGAGATATTTTTGTGTTCTTGCCTGAAAAAGATGCACAACTGGGCGTAAGCGAATTTAACTTTTATATTTCGCCTAAAGGCATAATGCCTTACGGTCATCAAAATCACGCCCTCAGGTCATTTGAAGATTACTGTGATATAACAAATAAAAATGGTATTGTTTCTAACGCTCAAGGAAGAAGCTGCACTGCCTGGGTTTTGTATAACGAAAATATGGATTACCTTCATTGCAGCGATTTAAGCTGGGATGGAAAGCACAGCTGCAAATAAGCTTTGAACAATCCCCGCGTTAAATAGAAATGAACTGCAACAAATTATTTTTTTTTAAATCATTTTATCCACACCGGCTATAAACAAAGTGATTTTTTATGGTAAACTTAACTTATGAAAAAAGCGGGTTATGTTATCTTGAGTTTAATCATAATTGCCTTCTTGCTTAAGTCCTGTGTAAACATTGACACGCCCGAAGTGCAGCGCCCCAAAAACGAACAGCAAAAAACAGAAGAAACCATTAACTATCCTGATGATGCAAAAACAGTTACAATTAACGGAGTTGACTATCTGCAAACACAGGCGCCGGTCGGCAAATTTGGAGGAACACTGGTAGCATCAACTATCGGAGAGGGACCTAAAACTTTTAACCCGTTTAACTCAAAAGATAATATATCTTCTCTTATGTCTGAAATAATGTACGACGGTTTGCTTACTACCCATCCTGTAACAGGGCAGCCTATACCTAAGCTTGCCAAAGACTTCACCGTAAACGGTAATGATTACATAATTCACCTCAGAAAAGGCATAAAATGGTCGGACGGTAAACCTATTACTGCGGATGATGTTGTTTTTACCTGGCAGAATATTATTTTTGACGGTTATGGAAATACGTCAATCAGAGATTCTATTGTTGTCGATGGTAAACTGCCTTCTGTCAAAAAAATAGATGATTATACGGTTGAATTTAAGACACCTCAACCGTTTGCACCTTTTATAAGGATGCTTTCAAGCCCGATTGCACCGAAGCATATTTTCATGCCTGCTGTTAAAAAAGGCAAAAGCTACTTTGAAACATTCTTGTCCACAAATACAAACCCTAAAAATTTCGTCACATCAGGTGCATTTAAATTAAAAGAATACGTTCCGGCTCAGCGTGTAGTATTTGAACGCAATCCCAATTACTACGTTATAAATACCAAGGATGAAAAGCTGCCGTATCTGGATAAACTCGTTTATTTGATAGTCGGGGATATTAATAATGAAGTTTTAAAATTTGAAGGCGGAGAACTTGACACTATCGGACTTCAAGGGGCAAATGTTGCAAGATTTAAGGAACAGGAAAAACATTCTGATTTCACAGTTTATAATCTTGGACCGGATACGGGCACAATGTTTCTGAGTGTAAATCTCAACAATCGCAGAAATAATGACGGTAAATATAATGTTGAACTAAAAAAACAACGATGGTTTCAGGATAAAAATTTCCGGCAGGCTGTGGATTATGCTATAGACAGAAAAAATATGGTGCTGAACATTGCAAACGGACTGGGTGCACCGCTTTATACGGCAGAAAGCCTTAATTCAATATTTCTAAACAAAAATCTTAAAGCCTACGACAAAGATTTAAACAAGTCAAAAGAGCTGCTGCAAAAATCCGGCTACCGCTGGGATAAGAAAGGGCATTTACTCGATAAATACGGCAATCACGTTGAATTTGATCTTTATACAAATGCCGGCAACACTGAACGTGAAGCCATCGGGGTTATGGTAAAACAAGACCTTGAAGATTTAGGTATGAAAGTTAACTTCAAGCCGATTGAATTTAATTCGCTTGTTAACAAACTTGTCAATACGCTTGACTGGGATATGGTAATAATGGGGCTTACAGGGTCTCCTCTGGAACCAAACGGCGGGAAAAATGTCTGGATGTCAAACGGAACGCTTCATATGTTTAACCAGCGTCCGGCAAACTACACAAAAGACGACAGGTATGTTTGGGAAAAACAAATTGATAATCTTTATATAAAAGGCGCTCTGGCGACAGACTTTGAAACCCGTAAAAAATTCTACGACGAATATCAGGCTATAGCTTATGAGGAAAAACCTTTTGTGTATATTTATTCACCAATCAGAATTGCTGCTATGAGGAATAAATTTAAAAATATATTTCCTACCTCTCTTGGCGGGATAACACACAATATCGAAGAAATCTATATTGATAACGACGCAGCAAAGCCCGATGAGGATTAGTTATGCAGATACTGATATATATATTAAAAAGAATATTGCAATCAATTCCATTACTGATAATAGTATCAGTAATAAGCTTTTTTATCATACGTTTAAGTCCAGTTGATCCGCTTGCCGAACTGAGGCTTAATCCTTCTGTATCACAGGAAACACTGGAAAAAGAAACTAAACGGCTGGGACTTGATAAACCTATCATTGTTCAGTATGGTAAATGGGCAAAGTCCTTTCTTAAAGGTGATTTAGGGATTACCTCAAACGGAGAAAGAGTAAGCACAAAATTAAAAGAAAGAATACCTAATACACTTCTTCTTACAACAATTGTAATCTTTTTAACCTGGCTTGCAGGAATACCTCTTGGCGTTCTTGCAGCATTAAAATGGAAATCGCCTCTTGATAGAATTCTTACGGTCTTAACCAGCGTTGGAATGGCTATTCCGTCATTTTTCTTTGCTGTACTTCTGTTAATTTTCGCAGTCAAAACTGGATGGTTTCCAATTGGCGGACTTACAAGCTCAAACTTTTTAGAAATGAACTTTACTCATCAGGTTTTGGATATAACAAGGCATTTAATACTGCCTGTAACAGTATTGTTTACTATTTCTCTTGCAGGACTGCAAAGACAGATGAGGGCTAACCTTCTTGATGTACTTGACAGCGATTATGTAAAATTTGCACGTGCCAAAGGTTTGAGTGAGTTTGATGTAATCTATAAGCATGCACTCAGAAATGCTATAAATCCTATGATTACACTTCTGGGTTTTGAATTTGCAGGACTGTTGAGCGGTGCTGCTCTTACTGAATATGTATTCCAGTACCCGGGGCTTGGAAGGTTAATTCTTGAAGCTGTTTTGCGTTCCGATATAAATCTTGTAATGGCATCTTTAATGATGGGGGCAATTATGCTTATACTTGGTAATTTGATTGCGGATATTCTCCTTATTATTACAGATCCAAGGATTAGGGTGAAAGCATGATTAAAGAAGTTTTTAAACAATTAATGAAAGACAAATTTGCTAAAATCGCCCTTATTCTTCTGGGGCTTATTTACCTTGCATTATTCTTTGCAGACTTTCTTGCGCCATATACAAAAGATTTTTCGGACAGGACAATGGCATACGTTCCTCCTTCCAAAATTTTTATAATTGATGAAAACAAAAAGTTGTCAAAACCTTACACCTATAATTATATAAGAAATTTTGACGAAGAAAATTTACGCATCACATACGATTTTGACAGAAGCCAAAAGCATTATGTGAAATTTTTTGCAAAAGGACAGCCTTATAAATTTCTAGGAATAATTCCAATGGAGCGGCACTTAATTACAACTGATGCGGACGGAAGATTATTTCTTCTGGGAACAGATATTAACGGGCGTGATGTTTTTTCCAGACTGCTTTTCGGCGGAAGAATTTCTATGACTATAGGATTTCTTGCCCTGTTTGTTTTGTTCCCTATAGGACTTTTATACGGCGGTATTGCAGGGTATTTCGGAGGAATTGTTGATACGTTGATGATGAGGTTTGCAGAAGCTGTTATGTCAATTCCAAGTTTCTATCTTTTGATAATCCTTGCATCAATACTTCCATCCGGTATGACCAGTATACAAAGATTTATGCTGATTGTAATAATTCTTGCATTAATAGGATGGGCAGGGTTTGCAAGAGTAGTAAGAGGAATGGTGCTTTCAATTAAGAATCAGGAATTTGTTCAGGCTGCAAAATCAATTGGAGCATCCCGCCTGCGCATCATAATAAAACATATACTCCCGCAGACAGCAAGCTTTGTTATTGTGGCAATGACATTATCAGTTCCTTCATACATTCTCTCAGAATCCGGTTTGAGCTTTCTTGGACTTGGCATTCAGCAGCCTGATGCAAGCTGGGGAAATATGCTTAAAGAGGCTCAGGAATATACAAATATTATCTATAGACCATGGCTTCTTACTCCCGGATTTTTAATTTTTGTTGCGGTACTGGCTTTTAACCTGATTGGTGATACAATAAGAGATGTGTTGGATCCTAAAAGCAAAGTGAGATAACAGAATGCTGGAAAATATATTACAAAGCACCCAGTTTATAATATTTACAAGGGTATTAATCGCAGTACTGCTTGGCTTTTCTATTGGACTTGAACGTGAAATGACCAATAAATATGCCGGACTAAGAACTAATATACTTGTATGCATCGGCGCCTGTGTGTTTACAATACTTTCAATCTACGGATTTCCGACATTTGCTGATGGAGATAATGTTTCTATAGCAACTGCAACAGGAATTAGAGATACTTCACGTGTTGCAGCACAGGTTGTTACCGGTATCGGTTTCATCGGCGGCGGTACAGTATTAAGACATGGAGCCACTGTTTTCGGTATTACTACAGCCGCAACTCTCTGGATTGCCGCAAGCATTGGTATGGCATGCGGAACAGGTATGTTCGGGCTGGCTTTGATTTCTACAATACTTTCAATCATTGTTCTTGTTTCTATTAGAATGTTTGAAAAAAATGTGCTTGTCACAAGCACCAAAAATCTTAAGCGTCTCAAATTGGAACTTAAATGCCAGAAAAATTTATCCAATGAAATCTATGACTTTCTTGTAGAAAAATATCCAAAGCTTAGAGAAATTTCAAAAAAACAAACTAAACAGGATGATGACATTGTAAAAATTTCTGTTGTAATAGACACAAATGTAAAAAAACCTATTCAGAATATTTATAAAACACTCCAAAAAGTTGATGGAATTGAATCAATATCCGTTCAGGAGTTTAACGAATTATTGTAACAATATTTTAACAAATAACTATAAAGTTTAAAGTTTCCATTCAATATAGCCGTAATACAAAGTGTAAGTAAACGGAAATATTGAAAGGACTACTGTAAACCAATGGGAATGGCGGCTTCACAAGCTAGATTATTAAGTATCACCGCAAGGTTGACCGACAATGAAAATTCCGGTCAGGATATTTCATATTCTAAAATCCGTCTTGCCGATCAGACTGAACAGGTCAATACAGATTACCTGAATGCTCTGAAGGCAACCAAGTTAACAGTTCTTACAGGCTTTAACGGCTCTGAAGAAGTTTATACTGATATTTCCTATAACCTTATGACAGGATATAATACCCTTGCAGCCGGACAGCAGTATGTTGTAACTGATAAAAAAGGCAGAGTTCTTGTTACACAAAAACAAAAAGAAGCATATGAAGCAAGCAACGGGTATTTAAACGGATTTTTGGCTGCATACGGATATTCACAGGCGGATATTGATATTACGCAAAACAGTGATGCAAGTGAAGAAGATAAAGCACTTACAGAACAAAAAATTCACGATGCGTGGGATCAATACCTTACATCTGTAGGTCTGCATTACGGTGATGAAGAACATGGTCTTGATTTTGGTTATGTATCATTTTCAGATGAACCTTATGACGGATATGTAACTTATACAGACTTAGCTACAGGCGAAACAAAAGCGTTAAACTATGAAGGTACAACTCAGGAGCAGCGTGAATTGTATGATTATGCTGTTGCATTGACTGAAGCTTATTACGGCACATCAGATTCTGCCAACAAACTTGATACGGCAGCAAAAGCTGAAAATCAAACCTTCATTAAATATCTTACTAATATATTTAATAAAATGCAGTCTTCCGGTTACTATGTTGAAGCTGATGAAACAAAAACGCTTAAAGACAATGCCTGGTTTGAAGATCAGCTGCGTTCAGGAGATTTGCAGCTTGAGTACTACTCTGCAACCGAGAAAAAATTTGTTTCTACTTCAATAGATGCAGATTCTTCAATTCAGGAAGTAGAAGATGAAAGAGAAATTGCGATTGTAGAACGTGAATATCAGATGAAACTTGAAGAAATTGAACAGCAAGATACTAAATATGATATGGAGCTGAAAAAATTAGATACAGAACACAATGCATTACAGACCGAATATGATTCAGTTAAAAATGTAATCGACAAAAACGTAGAAAAATCCTTCCAGGTATTCTCATAACAGAAAGGATTTTCGTAAAACAGATTTTTTATTGATTCCTTTTCCTTTATTTCCTTATTAATTTTCAAAATTTCCCCTGCCACTTTATCCCTAAAGTGGTTTTTCTTTTGTATATTAAATTATAATTGCCGGTTTATAAGTTCTATTATTTATCATTTTGGGCTAAGTGTATTATATTTTCTGCACAAACCAGTATCTCATCATAAATCAGAAGCTTATTTTCACTTACACTCATAATTTTATTAATTAATTTTGCTCGGGTTTCAGAAATGTCATTTCCGGAATTTATTATACCAAAATCTTCAAGCTTTAGGTTAAGCAATGAAGTCAGAATTAGAAAGTGTTCAAGCTTTGGAAGATATTTGCCATTTTCAATCCTGCTCAAATGCTTTTCTGTAAAACCGGCTTTCTCGGCAACTTCATATTGCTTTAGTCCTGCTTTTTTACGGGCATTTTTTATTACTAAGCCTATGTTCTGTTTATCAATGAGAAACATATATTTTCCTTTTTATATAAGGGTAACGTAGAAAGCACTTTTTAAGAATACCCGAACAGTCACTTTATACTAAAAAGTGCTTTACAAGATACTTATTGTTATATATAATACATTCAGAACTATGATTAAAATTTTATCCTGTTTAATTCCAATAAAATTTTTAAGAGAAAATTTCCGGCTGATATGCAATAGTATTCAGATAATATTTACAGCAAAGTCAATAGGAAAGAATTTTTACTGCGGAAAATTTTCAACCGTGAATAAAAACACGATTATAAAAAATAATGTTAGACTTAACGGGCTTCATATCAGCGGTAACGGCAAGGTAATACTCGGCAATTATTTTATTGCCGGGTTTGAAAGTTTAATTATATCAGATACACATAATTATAAAGGAACCGATTTACCATATGACAGAACATCAATTGCAAAAGAAACTTTGATAGAAGATTTCGTATGGATAGGTGCCAGAACTATAATTCTTGCAGGAAGCAAAATTGGGGAAGGGGCAATTATTCAGGCAGGTGCTGTTGTTCATGGAGAAATTCCGCCGCTGGCAATTGCGGGAGGGAATCCTGCTAAAGTCTTTAGATACCGCGATAAAGAACACTTTTTAAAAATAAAGCTAAATAAAAAAGACCTCTGTTAAAGAGGTCTTTTTCAATATCAACTGCAATGGAATTAGTCTTTTGCAACAACGCCTGATTTCTCGATAATTTCTTTTTCGATATTTGCAGGAACTTGTTCGTAGCATTTGAATTCCATTGAGAAAGTACCGCGTCCCTGAGTTTTTGAACGGATGTCAGTTGCATAACCGAACATTTCAGCAAGAGGAACGATAGCATTGATTTTCTGGATACCAGTACCTTCAATGATTTCCATACCTTCAACACGTCCTCTTCTTGAAGAAATATCGCCGATAATATCACCGGTATTTTCTTCAGGAACTTCGATTTCAACTTTCATCATAGGTTCAAGGATACAAGCTTTAGCTTTACGGCAGCCTTCTTTGATAGCCATTGAACCGGCAATTTTAAATGCCATTTCAGAAGAGTCAACTTCGTGGTATGATCCATCGTAAAGTTCAACTTTAACGTCTATCATAGGGAAGCCTGCTAAGATACCGCCTTCAAGAGCTTCTTCCATACCTTTTCTTGCAGGTTCGATGTATTCTTTCGGAATAGCACCGCCGACAATTTTGTTTTCAAATACAAATCCTGCATTTTCTTCAGCCGGTGAAATTCTGATTTTAACGTGACCGTATTGACCTTTACCACCTGACTGACGGATGAATTTAGAATCCTGATCAGCATTTCCGCGGATTGTTTCTCTATAAGCAACCTGAGGTTTACCAACGTTAGCGTCTACTTTGAATTCTCTGAGCAAACGGTCAACGATGATGTCAAGGTGAAGTTCACCCATACCTGAAATAATTGTCTGACCTGTTTCTGTATCAGATTTAACTCTGAATGAAGGATCTTCTTCAGCAAGTTTTTGAAGAGCGATACCCATTTTATCCTGGTCAGCTTTTGTTTTCGGTTCGATAGCAACTGAAATTACAGGTTCAGGGAAAGTCATTCTTTCAAGGATAATCGGTGATTTTTCATCACATAATGTATCACCTGTAGTAGTGTCTTTCAAACCAACAGCCGCACAGATGTCGCCTGCGTAAACTTCATCTTCTTCAATTCTCTGATCAGCATACATTTGAACCAATCTTGAGATACGTTCTTTCTTACCGTTTGTAGCGTTAAGAACATAAGAACCTGAAGTCAATTTACCTGAGTATATTCTCAAGAATGTCAAACGGCCTACATAAGGGTCTGTCATAACTTTGAAAGCAAGAGCTGAGAACGGTTCATCATCTGATGAATGTCTTTCAACTTTTGTACCATCTTCAAGTTCACCTTCGATAGCTTTAACATCTACAGGAGAAGGCATTAATTCAACGATTGAATCGAGAAGTAACTGAACACCTTTGTTTTTGAATGCTGTACCGCAGGTAACAGGAACAATTTTGTTATCGCAAACAGCTTTTCTCAAACCTTTTTTCAATTCATCAACTGTTATTGATTCAGGATCTTCAAAATATTTTTCCATTAAAGCGTCATCAGTTTCGGCAATAGCTTCAACAAGAGCTTCTCTGTATTCTTTAGCCTGATCAAGCATATCGGCCGGAATATCTTCAACTTTAATATCTGTACCTAAATCGTTGGTATAGATATAAGCTTTCATTTCAAACAAGTCGATTAAGCCCTGGAATTTATCTTCAGCACCGATAGGTAATCTGATAGGGTGAGCGTTACCGCCTAATCTGTTTCTAATCTGGTCAACTACACGATAGAAGTTAGCACCTGTTCTGTCCATTTTGTTAACGAAAACCATACGAGGAACTTCATATCTGTTAGCCTGTCTCCAAACTGTTTCTGACTGTGATTGAACACCGCCAACCGCACAGAAAACAGCAACAACACCGTCTAATACACGTAAAGAACGTTCAACTTCGATTGTAAAGTCAACGTGCCCCGGGGTGTCAATAACGTTAATCTGATGTCCTTTCCAAGCGGCAGTAACTGCTGCTGACTGGATTGTAATACCTCTTTCACGTTCCTGTTCCATAAAGTCGGTTACAGCAGCACCATCGTGAACTTCACCGATTTTATGTGTTTTACCTGTGTAGAACAAGATACGCTCAGTAGTAGTGGTTTTACCAGCATCAATGTGAGCGGCAATACCAATGTTTCTGATTTTTTCTAATGGAGTTTTTCTTGCCATTTTGTTTTTCCTTTTTTATATATTGTGTACTTCTGCTATTTACCATTTAGCTTCAATAAAATTATCTCATAAACATGTTTTTTTTCAACAAAACGCGTTACAAAGTGTGTACACAATGAAAAAATCTTTTACCTCCAGTTGTAATCAGAAGTTATCCGCCATCCTGCCCGCATAATTTTTGCTGCACTGCAATCTCCGATATAATAAGAACTTATAGGACAATTTTTGTTATTTTTTAAATCTTCGTCAGATAATTCATATCCGCGTGGGAGCAATTTTCCTTCATATGTAAGTATAAATTCAAAAAAATCTTTTCCTACAACATTAGGTTTTTTAGCTCCGTTTATATCAATATAAACAAATGCAACATTTCCATCAACAGGTTTAAAACCAACACAGGCTCCATCAGCCAGCCGCATTGATTGTATAACTTCATTAGAAGAGGTTATAACATCTCCTCCATCCATACGTTTATATTGAGCATCATTGTCAGCGCCGTTATCTTCGGTATCGCACATAAAACGAACGTAAAAATTACCGGACATTGAGTTGCTAGCATAAACCTTTGTTCCTATTGCTTCAGGAGCAAGATAATTTTCCAATATATCCTGTGTATTTCTTGTTTTTATATACCAGGGAAGGTCAGCACTCCATCCTGACCATTCTGATATGACACCATGCTTTGCCTCGGCTTTACGTATCATATTTGTTACAACAGAGTATGATTTCTGAAGACCGCTTACGGTAACCTGCTTTTGGTATTTTGCAAGCAGCATCGGGAAGGTTAAAGCTGCTACTACACCGATTATAGCAAGAGTTATGAGAACTTCTGCCAGTGTAAATCCCGCAATACGGATAAAATTTAAGAAAGGTGCAACACCTGATAAGGAGCTTAAACTATTGTGCCCCCCCCCCGAAAAACCTTGTCTTTACTGCGTTTTCCATAATTCAATCTCCTTTTATACTTGTTACATTATTAATAATAACTTATTTTTAGATATTTTTCAATCAATCATTAAAAAATCCTTAAGTTTTTTAATTATTTTCAAAAATCGTTATATAAATATAATTGTAATGTGAATGTAAGAAGGAGAAATAATATGTTAAAACCATTAGGAGACAGAATTGTAGTTAAAGTTATTGAAGATACCGAACAAACTTCAGGCGGAATTTTCATTCCTGACAGCGCAAAAGAAAAACCTCAAAAAGGTGAAGTTGTTGCAGTCGGACTTGGCAAAATGAATGACAAAGGCGAAAGAGAGCCTATGGATGTTGCAGTTGGTCAAACTGTTCTTTATGCAAAGTATGCAGGAACAGACGTAAAAATGGATGGAAATGAATATAAAATTCTTTCTATTAAAGACGCATTAGCAATCATTGAATAGTGGATCAGCAGGGCTGTGGAAGATAAAGTTAGGGCAGCCCGGGTTTCAGTTTTACCGCGTGATTATCGGAAAACTAAAGGAGAATGTGAACAAAACGTTACTCCCGGGAAACCCAGAATAATCCAGGACAAAGATTTTGATTAAAGGAGAAATAAAAAATGGCAAAACGTATAGTATTTGACGAAGAAGCAAGAAAATCGCTTCTTAAAGGTATAGATGCAGTAGCAGATGCTGTAAAAGTTACACTCGGACCTAAGGGCAGAAACGTAATTATAGAAAAAAAATACGGCGCCCCTCAAATTGTTAACGATGGTGTGACTATTGCAAAAGAAATTGAACTTAAAGACGGTCTGGAAAATGCAGGCGCTCAATTGTTAAAAGAAGTTTCTTCAAAAACAAATGACGTTGCAGGTGACGGAACAACAACAGCTTCAGTTCTTGCGCAGGCTATTGTTAGAGAAGGCTTGAAAAACTTAACAGCAGGCGCTAATCCTATGTCTATGAAACGCGGTATCGATAAAGCAGTTGATATTGCTGTTAAAAAAGTAAAAGAAATGTCAAAACCTGTGAATACAAAAGAAGAAATTGCTCAGGTTGCAGCAATTTCAGCAGGTAATAATAACGAAATCGGCGAACTTATTGCGGAAGCAATGGAAAAAGTTGGTCATGACGGAGTTATTACCGTTGAAGAAAGCAAATCTTTCGGCACAAACTTAAAAGTTGTTGAAGGTATGCAGTTTGATAAAGGTTACTTATCACCATACTTTGTAACTGATGCTGAAAGAATGGAAGCCGTTCTTGAAGATGCCTATGTTTTATGTGTTAACAAAAAAATTAATCTTATTTCTGATTTGGTTCCGGTGTTGGAACAGGTTGCACGTGACGGACGTTCATTGTTATTGATTGCAGAAGACGTTGAAGGTGAAGCTTTAGCAACATTAGTTGTTAACACAATGAGAAAAGTTTTAAGAGCAGTTGCAGTTAAAGCTCCAGGCTTCGGCGACAGAAGAAAAGCTATGCTTGAAGATATAGCTGTTCTGACTGGCGGCGAAATGTTCACAGAAGAACTCGGTATTAAATTAGAAAACGTTACAACCCAGATGATGGGACGTGCAAAACGTGTTACTGTTACTAAAGACGAAACAACAATCGTTGTAGGCAATGAAACTAAACAGGCTGTAGAAGATAGAGTTCGTTTAATCAAAAAACAAATCGAAGCTTCTGACAGTGAATATGATAGAGAAAAACTTCAGGAACGTATCGCAAAACTTTCAGGCGGTGTTGCTGTAATCGAAGTTGGTGCAGCTTCCGAAGTTGAACTTAAAGAAAGAAAATTAAGAATTGAAGATGCCCTGAATGCAACAAGAGCTGCTAATGAAGAAGGTATCGTACCTGGCGGCGGAGTTGCTTTGGTAAGAGTTCAACAGGAATTACAAAAACTTGTTGAAACAACAAACTTCTCATCAGATGATGAAAAAATCGGTTTCAAAATTTTAACAGCAGCATTAGATGTACCTCTTAGAGCAATCGCAAGAAACGCAGGAGCTAAATCCGATGTTGTAATTGATACAGTATTAACTCACGAAGGTGCATACGGTTATGATGCATTGGATGACAGATATGTTGATATGTTTAAATCAGGTATTGTTGACCCTGCAAAAGTAACCCGTTCAGCACTTGTTAACGCTGCTTCAGTAGGTTCAATGCTGTTAACAACAGAAGCTGCTGTTGTTGAAATTCCTGAAGAAAAACCTGCTGCTCCGGCTATGCCTGGAATGGGAGGTATGGGTGGCATGATGTAGAAATCAGCCGGCTTTTACAAAAAATACAAAAAAGACAGGCAGCTGCTGCCTGTCTTTTTTATTTATTATTCATTTGAAATATTTATCAGGTTACCGCTGCTATCAACACCAAGCCCTAATTTTTGAAGATTTTTTAAATGGGATTTTATAAATAAATTTTCAGCATCACTAAGTTCAGTTCCTGACTTTTTCTTAGTTAACAAGTCATTATAAATTGCGTTATTAATAGAAATTCTTTGTGATGTAAAGTCCATTCTTGATTGTAAATAGTCAAGCCGAGGGTGTTCTATGCCTCTAAAAGAATAACGCTTGGTTTTCTCATCAAAATATAATCCGTTACCCTTATTGTCATTAATTCTAAAAAATTTAGAAGCTTCGCCAAATCCTGTCACTTTCATATCAGTTATAAGACTGAATCCCTTGCCATTTTCACCAGCAGTCAGACTATACGCTCCTGAAACTCCTTGTCGTGAAATTTTTACCATTTTAATATCAGGAACAGTTTTTTGAATATCCGGCTTTACATTATCGTTATCCAGCTCAGTTTCCCTTACATCTCCACTGGCATCAGGCTTATATACCGGTGGGGTCTTAGGTTTATTCATCAAAGGGGACTTTACTCCTTCGTGAGCTTCGTATTCCTGCCAAGGTTCTGCTAACTTTTCAGCATACTCTTCATTAGCAGATTTTACCTGAGTTTTTGACTTTGCAGGGTCACTTTTTGTCTGTGGTTCATAATATACAGGTTCCTGCTCTGTTATGTTATCCTGCTCGGTTTCCTTTACATTTTCACTGGCATCAGGTATATACACCGGTGGTGTCTTAGGTTTATTCATCAAAGGTGGCTTTCCTCCTTCGTGAGCTTCATATTCCAGCCAAGGCTGCGCTAACTTTTCAGCATACTTTTCATTAGCAGATTTTAAACTATTATTTTTGAAATTATTAAAATTTTTCAGTGCCTCTTCTTTAAAATTATCATACTCCGCCTGAGCCTGAGCCTTAAATTCTTTATACGAATCAAAGGCACTTTTTACAAATTCATCATACGACTTTTTTGCTTGTGTTTTTCCAGAAGTGTTTTTATCATGAACTTTATTTGGTAAACCTGAAATTTCAACCATTGAATATTCTCCTTTCGTATATACATTTAGTTCAAATAAGATTGTGCAAGCTTATATCAAAAGTCCGGTACAGATTTAGCACCGGCAAACGCTATCACCATCATCCCATCATATTTTCCGCCAGACCATCCATTTTTTGATCAGGTTTACCGTCAAGACCAACTGTATATAGCGAAGTTCCTGACATGTAATATTTTTTATTATCACCCATTGTCACACAAGTATATTGTTTCCCATCTATTGTAACAGTTTTATTATTCTGCCAGTTTCTTATCACTGATTTGTAATTTTTAATACCGCTTGAAAGTTCTTCTATATCAGACTTTCGCTGTGCTTCCATCTCAAAAACCTGTTCGTCCATGCCTTCCATTTTCATTACACTATAATCCATATCCGGAGCCTGTGAAAGTTTGCCAAGCTGTTCTTCCCAGCCTTTTAGAAGGGAATCATTTTCAAAATACTGCTGTGCACGATAGTCTTTTATATGCTCTTTTAATTCAGTACCGGACATAATCTTTCCGTCTTTTTTAAATACCATGAATGTTTCTCCGCCGGAGGAAACATACTCTGCTTTTAAATCATCCGGCATTTTTTCATTAACCCCGAGTTTGAGCATTTCTCTTATTTGAGTGTTAAATTTGCTTTCTGTGACATACTTATTTTTTCCTGCACTGCTTACCATAACCAGATTTTCGCCCAGATATGACTTTCCGGTCTTTGGATCTTTTTCAACAAGTTGTCTTACTTTATTGCCGTTTTCATCTTCATAAATTCCTATTTGCTGCTTTTTACCGTTAACTTCACGCTCAAGAATTCTTGTTTCCGGTGGAAAATCTCCGCTTATGTATTTATTTTTACCAAAAGTTTTTGTTGCAGCAAGCGTATCACCTAGAGTTCCATCGTCATTAATCTCGCGGCGTACTTTCTGACCGTCAATCTCAACAACTGCAATATCTTGTTTTTGACCATCTACAGAACGGTTGATTATTTTACCGCCAAGAGTATCAACCAGACTCTCTGTAACTGCACGCTGCATATCTTTAGACATTTTTATTTCAGAATTATCAATATCCGGAACTGCATCACCAAGCAATACAGGTTCGTCTTTTGAAGCATCCAAAATTTCAGGATATTTAGGAGTTGGTTTTTCTTCTGATTCTATAAGTTCATAACCGGCAGCTTCGGCAAGAGCTTTCATTTCTTCAGCAGTATAATCAAAACTCTGACCGGTCTGCATAGTTGTATAATTTGTGGCACGACCTGTGTTCTGGTGTATTTGGTTAAGCATATTATAAAGGTTTAAAGCATCCTGCTTGGTAAGCCCTTTGCCATCCTTATCTTTTATAACCCCCTGTTTTGCAAGATTATCAAACACAGACTTCAATTCAAAAGTTATGCCTGATGATTTAGCACCTCGGTTCTGTAGTTCAATTTTTTGTCCGCTTTTAAAAACGTTGTTAATAGCATCAACCATCAATAAGCCCTCTCTGAAAATATCTCTTATTTATATAAAAACATTTCATCAGGGCTAAATTGCAAAAACCCAGTATTCACCCATCCCATCATATCATATCATATCATATCTCAGAGTATAATTGAATTTCAGGCATATTTCAACTAATTTTAAATTGTTACATTACTTAACAAATATCCTTATAATATTATATGATTAACGGAACTATAGATAAAAAATTAATACTGAAACAGTTCTCCGGAAAGATAACGCTCCCCGCTGTCCGGTAAAATAACGACAATAAGTTTACCCTTATTTTCAGGACGTTTGGAAAGTTCATTCGCAGCCCACACAGCTGCTCCTGAGGAAATTCCGGATAACAGCCCTTCCTGTGTTGCAAGCTTTCTTGCTGTTTCTATAGCATTTTCATTTGAAACAGGTAAGATTTCATCTACTACAGTTTTGTCAAAATTCTCCGGAATAAAATTAGCACCTATACCTTGAATTTTGTGCGCTCCGGCAGGTTTACCTGCAAGAACCCGGGAAGAAGCAGGTTCTACTGCAACAGCTTTTATTGAAGGATTTTTTGCCTTAAGCCCTCTGGCTATACCGGAAATTGTCCCTCCGGTACCAACTCCGGCAACAATTATGTCAACTTTACCTTCAGTATCATTCCAGATTTCTTCTGCTGTTGTTAAAATATGACTTTGAGGATTAGCAGGATTTGAAAATTGCTGCGGGATAAATGAATTTTTTATCTCTTTATGAAGTTCTTCTGCCTTGTCAACAGCGCCTTGCATACCTTTCACTCCTTCTGTCAGGACAAGTTCTGCACCATAAGCTTTCAAAAGCAGACGCCGTTCAAGACTCATTGTTTCCGGCATAGTCAAAATCATTCTATAACCCTTAATTGCACAGACAAGAGCAAGACCGATGCCGGTATTTCCGCTTGTAGGCTCTATTATAACAGTATCTTTATTAATCAGACCGTTTTTTTCTGCCTGTAAAATCATATTCAAAGCCGGACGGTCTTTTACAGAACCTGCCGGATTTTTTGATTCGATTTTTGCAGCAATCACAGCATCTCCTGAATTTAGTCTGTTAATCTTTACCATCGGAGTTTTTCCGATTAGTTCCAATAAGTTTTCTGCAATATTCATATATCTCTCCTATTTAAAAAGGTTATTTACACACATTTTCAAAAAATTTCCTATCAAACACTTTCAATCAGATTAAAGAGAATGCTTAATATAAAATTCGTTTACAACTTTTGTTTTTTTCTAAATCCCTTTTCTGCTGAAACAGTTCTACCGATTTTAGCAAGCTTTTCAACAAGTTCATTATAATCTACTCTTGATTTATTCGGATATATCTCATATTTAGCTTTGTACTCCTCTAAAGTCACGTTCCGCATAACAACATTTGCACCGCTTTGTAAAGCCAGAATGCGACCATCAGACTGAAGGGTTTCCATAGCAGTAGTTGCAGGTATGTTAATATCAGGAAGCAGCAGTCTGGTAAGAGCCATAACTTTTAAAGCAAGGTTAAAACTTCCCGAACTGCTACCTTTTAAAGGGGTGTGCGTGTGTGGAATGAAAGGTCCAATTCCAATCATATCAGCATCAATTTCCTTAAAAAACAATATATCATCAGCAAGAGAACTTAAACTTTGACCGGGCAATCCTACCAGACACCCAGTACCTGTTTCAAAACCAAGCCTTTTCAAATCAGAAAGACATCTTTTCCTGTTTTCATAACTTGCTTTTGGGTGCATTGTTTCATATAGTTCTTTGTCAGATGTTTCTAACCTTAACAAAAATCTGTCAGCACCGGCATCTTTTAATAGTGCGTACTCATCAAAGCTTCTTTCTCCAATACTCAGAGTAACTGCAATATCATTTCTCTTTAACTCTTTAATAATTTCAGAAAGATATTCCGCAGTAAAATACATATCCTCGCCTGCTTGAAGGACAACCGTTTTATACCCGAAACCAGCAGCATTTTTAGCAAGTGATATAATTTGTTCTTTGGTGAGCCTGTACCTCTCAACAAACCTGTTCTCTGCTCGTATACCGCAATACATACAGTTACATCTGCAATAGTTTGAGAACTCAATCAAAGCCCTTAGATGAACCTCATCCCCGACAAAATTTTTCCGTACATTATCAGCGGCAGAGAAAAGCTCCTGATTAATTTTATCTTCACGCAAAAGCAAAACTATTTCATCATGCGTAAGTGAATGATTCAATACAGCTTTTTTTATAAGTTCTCTCATAGTTGAATTATACAACAAAATATATTATAATTATAAAAAAAGGAGGACATACAAATGCAAAACACAATTATAGCTTCAAAATCTATGAGGGGGGGGGGGCTTA
>OJRI01000209.1_pt1 | contig 46792 bp, 58 predicted proteins | sample 1599151 | NCBI WGS metagenome assembly OJRI01 (sample SAMN03922457, study PRJEB24848) | human gut metagenome | isolation source: stool sample | host: Homo sapiens | place: Germany | collected 2009-11
ACACAATACCGAATTCTGAATCATATGAGAGATACGGTGATGCTGCAAAATTTATTTGGATCGGGGCTTTCTTAAAGCTTTTTGGGCCGAATCTTTCATATTGGTATACGATAATAAGTTTTTGCTGCCCAAAGCACCTTTGGCCATGTGATTTTTTGCAAATGTATTAAACCCCTCTTTTATACCGCCGCCTCCTATTTCAACGGAGCCGCCACCAACATTGGACAACTGTGCCATGTATTTTGCACCTCCTTTTAGACTCGCAATGGGAGTCCCAGTGGATGCTGTAGCTTTTTCTAACCCGCGCTTGATTTTTTCGTTTGTCTCCGCATATATGACTTCTGCGTCCTTGGTGCGTTTATGAATCGCTTTTTTTGAAGAAACGCTGGAATTATGCATCTCGAACTTGGACAGAGATTTATTTTTCTTCATTTTTATCACACCTTTAGAATATATTATCTAAGACTGAAATGCACCTTATACTATTATGTGTGTCGATCGGCACAAAAAGTTTCACCTTAAAGAATAAATTCTAAAACTTCCGTTTTTACTATGGAAATCAAAGCGGTAGAAATGTTTATAGGTACTTCACTTATAAAAGCGCATAATCGTGTCAATGAAACCTAATGCCCTTTTTTGATTATCCTACTCTTTGAATAACTATTTCAGTGACACATAGTGGGAGATTGACGCAAAATCCCTAAAAGACGGAGTAAGAAATAACCGACGCTTTTACTGGTGGCGTATCAGCAAAAGACCGAAAGAATTACCTCTAAATTACTGTTGGATGGGGATTGAACATTCCGCAGATTCTGTGTTATTATTATGTTGAAAAAGAAGAAGTGCTCTCCATGTAAACCGGAGAGCACTTCTTCTTGCTATTTTAGCCCTCCACAGCAAATATGTAGATGAGGTGACATGAACGTATGAAAGAGAAAATGTTTGCTGCATATCCAGATGTGGTAAATGTTGATCAACTTAGAGAGATGTTAGGTGGCGTAGGCTACAAGGCGGCATATGGCCTGCTGTACGATGGCAGCATTGTGTGGCAAAGAGTTCGAGAGCAGCACAATGGCGCCTGGAAAGCACATAGCGATATCTTGAGGGTAGATTGAAAATCAAGAGGAAGAGATTCCGCTCCTATATCTGAAGCCAGCGGAAAGTTCCGAAAAAGAGAATACGGAATCTTATGAAGCTGGGCATACCGAAATATTCTTTCTACAGATGGCGGTATGTGAAAGCCTGTTGGGACATGTGGTTGGAGATCCAGTGCTAACATAGTCAATAAAGAACGATCGGCTCGTACGGGCGGGACACTACAGTATCCTCACCCGATACGAGCCATTGTACTTAAGCGATCGAACTGCCGTGTACAAAACCGTGCGCGCGGTAGCCTGAGAGGACGGGGCTTGCACCCTGCCTATTCGATTGTTCATATTAAGATATTGCCCAGTGAGGGTGCGATGTTTTGAGGGGGGATTACATGTTCAAAGAATACTCTGATATTCTAACGGTTTCTCAAGCTGCAAAGGCTCTGGGACTTGGACGAAATACCGTGTATCAACTTGTCCATACGCATCAGATAGGCTATAAGCGCATTGGTACAAAAATCATTATACCAAAGGCGTGCTTAATTGACTTTGTGCTGTCAGCACGCTATACTGTAGCCAATCCATAATAGCAGACAATCTTCGCTGTCGAAAGGAGTTATTATGACAGGGAGTCTGCAAGTAAAAAACGGCAAATATTACATGGTGCTCAACAGTACCGAAAACGGCAAGAGAAAACAAAAATGGATCTCTACCGGCCTAACCGAAAAAGGGAATAAACGCAAGGCAGAACAGATGCTGCGGGAGAAACTGACGGAAGAAGAAAAGCGAAACCCGGTAGTGTGTTCAGATATGACGGTGGCAGATTGTGTTCGGCGATGGCTGATACGGATGCAGCGGCGAGTAGATGAGGTGACATACAGAAGTTATCAGCACACGGCTGAGACGCATATCCTTCCATACTTTGACGAGAACGGGATAAAGCTGTGCGATTGTACGGTAGAGGTGCTTCAGATTTATTTTGATGAGAAATACCGGAGCGGCCGTAAAGATGGCAAGGGCGGACTGTCCGCTAAAACCATGCGCCACCATAAAGGCATTTTGGGTCAGGCATTAGCGGAATGTGTGAAAGATGGGCTGATGCCATCAAATCCTTGTCAATATGTTGAAATGCCACGCAGAGAACGTCACGAAGCACATTTCTATAGTGCGGAGCAGCTGCAGCAGCTTATTACAGCCTTGAATGGTGATCCGATACAGCCGCTTGTAAAAATCGCGGCGCTTTATGGGCTGCGGCGCAGCGAACTTCTCGGATTGAAATGGGACAGTATTGATTTTGAAAATGGTATGGTGCTGATTCGCCACACGGTTTGTAAGATGATTGTCACCGTGGAAAAGGATAAGACGAAAACCCAAAGCAGCCGCCGAAGCTTTCCTATGACAGAAGAAGCGCGGGAGATTTTTCTGAAAGCAAAAGCTGAGGAAGAAGAAAACCAGCGTTTGTTTGGCAAGGCCTACCAGAAGAATGACTATGTTTTCAAATGGCCCGATGGACGTACATTTGCTCCGGATTATGTAACGCACCATTTTTCAAAAATGCTTGAACGGTACGGAATGCCGCACATTCGCTTCCATGAGCTTCGTCATAGCTGTGCCAGTCTGCTGCTGAACAACGGCTGCGGTCTGAAAGATGTGCAGGAATGGATGGGACACAGCGACATTCAAACGACTGCCAATATCTATGGGCATTTAGACACTTCCAGAAAGCAAAGCCTTGCAGATAAGCTGACAGAATGCTTGCGTGAGGGACGTTAGAAAAACGTTAGAAAAAAGGCAGATGGAGTTCATACTAAGATAAAATAAAAACCGCGAACCCATTGAAATCAATAGGTTCGCGGTGGTACGCCGTGAGGGATTCGAACCCCCGGCCTTCTGGTCCGTAGCCAGACGCTCTATCCAGCTGAGCTAACGGCGCGTGTCTCATATCGGACAACGGTGTTATACTACCACAGCTTTCAGGGAAATGCAAGAGGAAATTTCAAATTTTTAGAAAAAATTTGGGGACAGGTCAAAACAATGAATTTGACAAGGGGCGTGTGGCAAGGGTAAAATATCATTGATCTTGATTTTTTGTAAGGAGCACACCATGGAAAATACTTTCAAAGGCAGCAAAAACTACGTTGCGAGCCCAGAGCTGATGAATGCGGTGAACATCGCGATGGCGCTCAAAAAACCGCTTCTCATCAAGGGCGAGCCGGGCACGGGAAAGACGATGCTCGCCGAGGCTGTGGCCGAGGCGCTGGGCAAAAAGCTCATCATCTGGAGCGTCAAGTCCACGACGAAGGCACAGGACGGCCTGTACGTCTACGATGTGGTGCAGCGTTTATACGACAGCCAGTTCGGCACATCCGGCGTGGACGATATCGCAAAGTATATCAAGCTCGGCAAGCTCGGCGAGGCGTTTTCCGCCGACGAGCAGGTCGTGCTGCTGATCGACGAGGTCGACAAAGCAGACCTCGAGTTCCCGAACGACCTTCTTTGGGAGCTCGACAAGATGGAATTCTACATTCCCGAGACGAAGGAGACCATCAAGGCCAAGCACCGTCCCATCGTCATCATCACCTCGAACGCGGAAAAGGAGCTGCCGGACGCGTTCCTGCGCCGCTGCATCTTCCACTATATTGAATTCCCCGACCAGCAGCAGATGGAAAAGATCATCCGCGTCCACTTCGATCATGTCGACGAGACGCTTTTGATGCAGGCGATGCAGGCGTTCTACTATATCCGCTCGATCGACTCGGTGGAGAAAAAACCCTCGACATCCGAGCTTGTCGACTGGATCCGCGCGCTCGAGCTTACCGGCGTGGACACGTCCCGCATCACGAAGGAGATCCCGTTCATCGGGGTGCTCCTCAAAAAGGACAAGGATATCTCCACCGTGCAGCGCCGGCTGAGAAGATAAGAACGCCATGTTTACTGGATTTTTCTACCTTCTGCGCGCGCATGGCTTTCGCGTCAGCCTGAATGAGTGGATGACTCTCATCGAGGGGCTGATGCTGGACCTGCAGCACGATTCGCTCACGGGCTTTTACGAGCTCTGTCGCGCGGTGCTCGTCAAGTCCGAGGCGGATTACGACAAGTTCGACCAGATATTCCTTGAATACTTCGACGGCGTGCCATATCAGGACGAGCTTCCCAAGGAACTGATGGACTGGCTCAACAACCCTGCCGCCGCAATGGAGGAGTTCCGCAAGTTCCTGCGCACGCAGGGCTATGAGGAAAAGAGCATTGAGGAAATTCTCAAAATGTTCGAAGAGCGCCTCAAGGAGCAGACCGAGGAGCACAACGGCGGCTCGTACTGGATCGGTACGAACGGCTACTCAAACTTCGGCAATAGCGGCCACAGCCCGCAGGGCATCCGTGTGGGCGGGAAGAGCATGTACCGCCGCGCGTTTCAGGTGGCGGGGGAGCGCAGGTTCCGCGACTTCCGCAAGGACAATGTGCTCGATATCCGACAGTTTCAGATGGCGTTCCGCCTGCTGCGCCAGTATTCCGAGCAGACGCAGGAGGCCAAAACGGAGTTCGACGTGGATGGGACCGTGCGCGAGACCTGCGACAACGCGGGAACGCTGTCGGTCTGCTACAAGCGTCCGCGCAAAAATACCGTCAAGGTGCTGATGCTGATGGACTCCGGCGGCTCGATGGAGTATTATTCCAACCTCTGCTCGATGCTCTTTCAGGCGGCGCGGCAGTCGAACCATTTTAAGGAGCTGCACGTCTACTACTTCCACAACTGTATTTATTCGAGTGTCTACACCGACCCGCGGATGTACCGCGAGCACGCGGTGCCGACGGACTGGATTCTGCAGAATTTCGGCAGCGAGTACAAGGTCATTTTAGTCGGCGATGCGCTGATGGACATGTACGAGCTGATGGAAAAGCGCTACGACTACCGCACCGGCGAGGCGAAATGGTCGGGCCTCGATCAGATCAAGCGCTTCCGCGAGCACTACGACCACCTGATTTGGCTCAATCCCGAGGAGCCCCCGCGCTGGGGCGGCTACTGGGGCGAGAGCTACGGCTATATCGCAAGGGCGGTGGACATGTACCCGCTGACCGTCGACGGTCTCGAGCGCGGCATGAAAAAGCTGCTCGTGAACCGGTAAAGGAATAAAAAAGAGGACGGGAGTTTGCCGTCCTCTTTTTTGACCCACGGCGGCAAAATTGATGTCCAAACGGAACAATTTCATCCGATGGGGAAAGACAAGCGGCAAAAGCTGTGGTATACTGCCAAACAGTTAGAGACAACTAACCTCGAGGAATAGGAGCGGAAAAGATGACCGCAGAGAAATTATTGGAGCATCAGGGCGCTATTTTGCTGGCGCAGAGCGACGGCTGCGCGGTCTGGCAGTTTCGAAATGAGACCGGCGACGGCACGATGACCACCTATGAGATCTTTTCGGGCGTGATGCTCGCGTTCAACGACTTTCACATGGAGCGTTACGAGTGCGATTTTGTGGCCGACCGGCGGATGCTCGCCATCGACCACTGCCGCGAGGAGCGCATGGATTACGCCGCGAGCGACAACTTGGTCGCCTACACGGCGGCAGGGGATATGAAGCTCGACCTGCGCGAGCAGCACACGGGCACGTTCCACTTTCCGTCCTGCCACTCCCACGGGCTGACGGTCGCGTTCGACCGAAACATTGTGAAAGAGTCGCTGCCGTGCGAGGTCAGGGACTTTCCCGCGACGCCGGAGAAGATCATCGAGCGCTGGCAGCTCGGCAGTACGCCGCGTGTCGTCCGCGGGGCAGAGCGGATGGAGCACATCTTCGGCGAGATGTACCGCGTGCCGGAAAAGATACGCATCCCGTACTTCAAGGTCAAAATTTTAGAGCTGTTGCTTTGCCTTGATGCCATGACCATCCCGCAGGAGGAGAGCGAGCGGCCGTACTTCTACAAAACACAGGTCGAGAAGGTCGAGGCCATCAAGCGCTTTTTAACCGAGCATGTGGCGGAAAACTTCACGCAGGAGGAACTACTCCTACACCGAGTTCGGCACGAACGAAAAGGGCGTGTCCGTCTCCGCGACCGAAACGCTCTACGGCAACGAAAAGGTGACGGAAGCCGACCCGTACCGCGACGCCGAATGGGCGGAAGCGAACAAGAGCGAGCGCATCGGCATTGAAGAGACCGACATCCCGACCATCATCCTGGCTGAGGCCTCTTCTGCGCGCGAGGGCGTGAAGCTGCTGCTCGACATCTACGAGAATTACGGCTGCGTGGCCGCCTCCGGCGTGTTCGTCTGCGACAAGGACGAGGTCTGGTACGTTGAAAATTGCAGCGGCACGCAGTATGTCGCCATCAAGCTCAACGACAACATGATCTTCCTTGAGCCCAACATGGCCGTCATCGGCCGCGTCGATCTGGACGATGAGAACGTCATCGCCTCCAAGGACCTGATCGCGGTGGCGAAGAAGGCCGGCACGTTCGTCGGCGACGAGGCAAAGAACATCATCGACTTCCGCGCGTCCTACGCCCGCATCAGCGAGAAGATGGACCAGCGCATGATCGACGGCCTTAACTACCTGAACGCTACTTACAAGTATGACAGCGACGCGCTCGTGGCCGACAACACGAAGTTCACCATCTCCAACCTTGACGCGAGCGACAAGCTCGTCGCGCTCTACACCAACATCAAGGCCGACCGCAAGCTCGACAAGGACGATGTGTTCGGCTACTACAAGCTTTCCTCCATCGGCAAGGCCAGCAACCAGGAGATCGAGATCTTCCAGCTCTTCAAGAATCGTCCGGTCGAGACCGCGACCGTGGGCTGGGTCGGCGTCGGCAATATGTCCTACAACGTGTTTGTCCCGTACTATCCCATGCTGATTGACAGCATGTACTCCGGCTATCAGGTCAGCACCGCGTCCGCGAAGTTTACGACTGAAAAGCCCGAAACCTTCTGCACCTACGGCACGAGCTGGGCGCAGGATGCCGAGGGCAACTGGCAGCGCGTTTCCGGCTTCAAGGCGTATCCGAGCAACTGGAAGGATTCCTATTACTTCACGTTTGAGGGTCTCGGCGGTTACATCGCCAACGCCGACAAGATCACCGGCAAGCCCCTGAAGGCCGAGGCCAAGGCCTACGTCGCCGATAAACTCGCCGCCCTCCAGCAGGAGCTCTACAAGGACTTCGTCACGACCGACCAGCTCGCCAAGGCGGATGATGCCCGCGCCCTTGCCACCGAGAACGGCAAGACCATGGCTGAAAAGGCGCACAAGCTGGGCGTTGAGCTCGTCGATTACATCACGAAGGATAAAGCGCTCCAGCCGAGCGTGTTTACCGACGTCAAGGAAGGTGCCTACTATGTGGACGCTGTGAACTGGGCCGTGGATAAGAAGGTCACCTCCGGTAAGACCGAGACGACCTTCGCCCCCAACGACTCCTGCACCCGCGCGCAGGCCGTCACGTTCCTGTGGCGCGCTGCCGGCAGTCCTGAGCCGACCGCAAGCGAGATGACCTTCACCGACGTGAAGGCGGACAGCTACTACTATAAGGCCGTCCTGTGGGCCGTCGAGAACAAGATTACCTCCGGCATGAGCGACACGCTGTTCGCGCCCGACGCGACCTGCTCGCGCAGCCAGATCGTGACGTTCCTGTACCGCATGCAGAACAGTCCTGAGAGCAAGGCAGAGAATCCGTTCACCGATGTGAAGGCGGACGCCTACTACGCAAACGCCGTCTTGTGGGCCGTGGAAAACGGTGTGACCACCGGTGCGAGCGCGACGACTTTCGACCCCGCGGGCGACTGCACGCGCGGGCAGATCGTCACCTTCCTCTATCGCTGCCTGAGCAAGTAAGCGATAAAAGCAAATAGGAGAGCCCCCGAAGAAAACCTTCGGGGGCCCTTTTTTTGCGGAACGGGTGGGAGAAATATCAACAGAAGTTGATGTTGCTGTACGGGGACAACGTATTTGAGAAACGCGGGATAAGGCGGGACAGAACGGGAGGCAGCGGGAAAGGCCGCTATTTACAAGGGAAAACGGGCATTTTGAAACGGGATGGGCCCGCGTCGGCGTCCGTTTCTCTCAAAATGTTTGAGCGCGAGGGCGTCGATGTGGTCGGCGTCCTTTTTTTCGCGCCTCGAGCCGCCGAGAGCCCGCAGGAGCCGCGCGCCGCGTCGGGCGCGTTGTGATATAGGAAAACCCCCGAAAGCCTGATAAACGGGCATTTTCGGGGGTTCTTTTGCGATTATGGATAAGGCAGGGGGCCGCGTCACCCGCCCCGGAAGTCACAGCAGCAGACCGAAGAGGGCGGGGTCGGCGACCCTTGAGAATAGTATAGCAGACAGGGCCGCGCTTGTCGAGGGGGCAGGCGTGCGAACGGGGGCGTTAGAGCGTGCGAAAATAACGCCGGAAGCGTGCGCGGCAGGCCGCAGAGCCGCCGATCACACCGACGCGGGCCGCGTTTGAGCGTTATATGGGCGTTACTGGCCGCGTTCAGGCGTGCGCGCAGGTCACGCGGCGAGGGCCGGAGCCGGGGAAAATCGGGCCGGAAGCAATCGGACAAAATCGCTCATGCGTGTCCGTTCTGTCCGATTGGTTGAAAAACAACGGTTTCAAGCCGTTTTTCAGACGTTAAGCACATCGAGGACGCGCGGAGTCGTATCTTTTCCGCCTCCTATCAATCGGACAGAAAAATGATTAAAAATTTAATCAAACGGGCGCAAAAAATCAGGCAAGGGCGGAGCGGTCATCGCGGTCGTCTCCGGCTGTTTTCTTGAGCCCTTTTTCTTCGTCGGTATATGTCGAGTAGATAGACCCCTTTTCACCCGTTGCCTTTTCGTATTTCATATTTACATAGTCAAAGATGTCCTCTCTCGCTCGGTCGTCCAGAAGCCGGAACATAGCGAGGAGATCGGCCTCGGCTTGAGACAAAGGGATGCCGTCGCAAGCGGGCGGGTTCTCTGGCAGAGGAGGCAGTTCTAAGAGCCGCCCGGCACTAATCTCGAAAAAACGAGAAAGAGAAATGAGGGCATCATACCCCGGCTTGCTTCGGCCTCTTTCCCAATCTCCGACGTTTCCGTTAGAAACACCGATTGCCTTCGCAAGTTCTATTTGCGTAACTCCTTTTTTAAGGCGTAATTCTCGTAAAAGTTCACTGAACATAAAAAACTCCTCTCGAAAATCCGTGAAAAATTCTCGTATTTGTATTGACATTCTCGTAAATACGCAATATAATACAGGTAGATTAAAAATTTAATCAAAAACAGAATATCACACCAGAGGCAAAAATCAAGTACCCCCGGCAAAGTGAGCCCGCGCGAGAGGGCGATCACCTCGCTTTCTTAGTCAAAATCGTTTCGTGTTCCGCAATATGGGCAGCGTGAAGCCCGCCGTATTCCAGTACGGCGAACAGGCGCACCGCAGTTATAGCAGTAGTGTTTACGGATGCTTTTCGTGTTCGTATGCTCAGAGACTTCAAGCGTCACCTTGAAGCCGGACGCGTTCGAGACTGCGCTCGTGATTATCTTTTGTCCCATGAAGAAGCCCGTCGCGCGGGCTCACTTTGCCGGGGGTCAGAGACAAACAATTTGAGAAAATGGCGGAGTAAAAAAGGGCGGTGAGAGTCTATCTCCCTCGTTTAATAAACTCTGTTCTCGAACCGTTGGGGGAACAACAGTTCAGGAAAGCATCAAGCGAACGGTCAAAATTTTTCTTCATGGAAACGGCCCTCGCCGCTCTCTTTTACTCTACCATATTCTCACAGAAAAGAAAAGGAGGCCGCTTATGCGTCACGGCAAAAAACCGACTCGGAAGCAAAAGATCAGGCTCGGACAAGCGGGACTTTCCCCGGAGAATTGGCTCGTCATCCGCGAGAACAAGGACGGGGCCCTCATTCTCCTGCACAAGCACACCGACCATGTCAGAAAGCTCCCGGCGTTGACGACGTAAAGGGGCAGGCAGGAAACACCAACACAGACCGGGCACAGCTCGGACGCATCAGGAAGGAGCAGCAGAACCATGAGAAAGATGAAGAACATTAACGGCTATCTCGTCGTCCGTTTCAACGACCGCGAGAAGCGTGAGCATGAAGGCACCGCGCTCGGGAACTTCGGCGTCATTGACGCGGAGCTCTACACGGGCATCCTCGACATCGACCGGGGCGCGATGGAGTACGACGACGCGGAGACCATCGAGGAAGCGGTCGAGCTGGCGCGCGGCCTTGAGGCCGAGCGCGATGCCGTGGACGACGAGGACAAGGTCAAGGTCGAAGTCATCGTCGAGATCGACGGGCAGGAGCACAACCCCGCGAAGCTGTTCGCGGCTGAAAAAGGCGCGCTCGAGCGGCAAATCAACAGCGACCGCTATCCCGACATAGACGAGCGGACGGCGGCGCATGAGCTTCGCGGTTTCGCGCTGGCTCTCCGTCAGCTCGGCATCATCAAGGAGGGCGACGAGGCGTTTCATGTAAGCACGGATGTCTTTGACGGCGTGGCGAAGCTCCCACCGACGCGCAGCGCGGACGGGCCGCGCGCCGGATGGCGGCATCTCGATGATGACGAGCAGTTTCTCCCGCCTAAGCTCTACGCGTTGGGGCAGGCCCTCGGGGAAAACTGCCCGCAGAATGATTGCGTCGTCTACCGCAACATCTTCCAGCAGGCGCGGGAGCTGGACGAAGCCCTCGACGGGCTCGACGGGTATGCGGCGGAGATAATACGGCGCGAGCTTCGCGCCCGTGTGCGGGAGCTCGGCAGGATGTACCGCACAAACTACGCCATATCGAACTACAGGAAGGGGGCGAGGGCATGAGCATTTTCGAGTACATCTCCATCCGAGGCGACTCGGTGGAGTACCTCAACCGCCTCAAGAGGGAGGCCCTGATAGAGCAGAGAAACGTCGCGATGCGGACGAACCCCCGGCGCGCAGTTCCGGGCATGGAGGCGGAGTTCGAGGAAGCAAAGCGAACCGTCGCCCGCGTGAACTTTATCCTTGCGGAGATGGGGCGGGGGCAGGAGAGAAGGCGGCAGAGGGCGCGGGTCATCCGCTACACGAAGGAAGCCGCCGACCTCCTCACCGCGTTCCTCGTTCTGCTCGTTGCGCTCGGCCTCGGGATTGCGGGCATCGCCGCCGCCTCGGTCGTGTTCGGCATCAGCCCGCTCCGGCTCGTCGGCCTTGCGGCTCTGGCCGCGCTCGGCCTGACTGCATGGGGCGCGTGCCGACGCAGGAAGTAAATCTAAGAGGCAGTTCACAGGAAGGAGGCGCGCGATGAAGGACACAAGCAAGCTCACCAAGCTCGGCAAGCTGATCGTCAAGACCCTCACCGACAAGAACATGACGAAAACACAGCTCGCCGAAGCGGTCGGGACATCCCCGCAGTATTTGAGCTATATCCTTTACGGAACCCGCTCGGGCGAGAAGTACATCCCGGCGATCATCGCGGCCCTCGAACTCGACCCCCGCAAGGTCGAGAAGGCGATAGCAGCATGAAGGGAGGGAAGATCGTGCCGGAGGTATTCATCACACTTGAAGAAGCCGCCGAGCTGGAAGGCGTCAAATATGACACCATGCAAAAGCGCATCAAGCGCAACCCCGAAGGGTACACCACGAAGACCCGCGCAAGGGAGGGAGGCGGCAAAGATCAGGTTATGATCTCCGTCGCTTCCCTCTCCCCGAAGGCGCGGCGGGCGCACAAGGCGGCGCAGAAGGCGGTCGGGAGGGATGTCATCATAGAGCAGAGAACAGAAGCGGCCCCGTGGTATGTCGGGGCAGACCTGAACGAGTACATCGAGAACAACAAAAAGAAGTATTACGAGGCGGTCGAGCTCGCGAAGCGCGTGCAGGTATTCATCGACTACGACGGCGCGGACAAGACCGAGTTTGCCGACCGCTACGCGAAAGGGCTCGGCGTCAGCATCCCGACTCTCTACCGCTACGCGCAAAACATCCTTACCGCGTCGGCGTGGGCCTTGAAGCTCGAACGGGAGGACGGGCAGAGCCGAGAGTATTTCAAGCCGCTTGCCCTATGCCGGAAGCCGAAGGAGAAGGCGACCTTCCCAAGCCTTGACGACGAGCAGCGGGCGGTCATTGAAAATATATGGTTTAACCGCGAGTTTGCCGCGAACCTCGGCACGCGGGAGATGCTCTACGAGCGTTTCCTCGAGCTGGCCGGGGCGCAGGGATGGGAGAGCGTCCCGTCCATCAAGACAGTAAACCGATACATCAGCTATTTAATGGAACGGCCCGGGGCCGAGAGCGCGCGATACCTCGCCGCGAACGGTTTGCGGGAATGGAAGAATAAGAAGATGCTCAAGGGCAAGCGCGACGCGACGAGCCTCAAGGTTATGGAGTACGTCGTCGGTGACGAGCACACCTTCGATTTTTGGGTACAGTGGACAGCTCCAAACGGCAAGGTCAAGGCCGTCCGCCCGAAGCTCGTCGCGTGGCTGGATATGCGCTCGCGCTGCATCGTGGGAGATGTGGCTTGTGTGAACGCCAACTCGCAGACCCTAAAGGAGTCCCTTGTCAAGATGATTTACTCGCACCCCGGCGGCGTGCCGCAAATTATCCATGTCGACAACGGCAAGGACTACACCGCGAAGGGCATGACCGGACAGAGCCGGAAGAAGCGCGAGATCGAGTTCGACCTCGACAGCGAGACCATAGGCTTTTACCAGTCCATCGGCGTGCAGGAGGTCGGACGCTCGCTCCCTTATCAGCCGTGGGACAAGCCGATCGAGCGTTTCTTCCGTACCGTCTGCGAGAAGTTCTCGAAGTGGTTCGCCTCGTACACGGGCACGCTCACGGGTTCCAAGACCTACGCCAAACGGCAGAAGGACGTCGACGGGATGCTCGAGCGCGGGGAGCTCCTGACGATGGAGGAGTTCTTCGAGGCGTGGACGCGCTGGAAGAACGAGAAGTATCACACCAGACCGCACCGGGGACTAAAGGACGCGGGCGAGAAGTGGGTCACGCCGATCGAGCTGTTTGAGAACGGCGAGCGGTATGAGAAGGCCGCGCCGCCCCGCGAATACGCGGCGATGCTGCTCATGCGGGCCGACACCGCCCTCGTGAGAAATCAGGGCATCCAGAAGTTCGGCACCCTTTACACCGATTATGAGCTCGCGCGCTACATCGGCAAGCGCGTCGGCGTGAAGTGGGACATCGACGACGTGACAAAGCTCTATGTCTTCGACGAGCGCGGGCGGAAAATCTGCGAGGCGGTTTCCGCCGAGCTGCTCGCCTTCGGCCCGCACTGTTCGCAGGCCGCGCTCGAGAAGCACCTCAGAGACCAGAAGCGACAGGAGCGCGAGATGCGCGAAATCATTGACAGCATGACGCGGCCCTACAGGGAGCGGCTCGAGGAGGGCAGGGCGTCCGACGCGATCGGCAAGATCGACCTCACCATCAAGGCGGAACGCTCGCCGAAGGTGGTGCAGCTCCCCGTCGACAAGGAGTTCCGGGGCGAGATGGCGACCCGACCCGCGAAGAAGAAGGCAGGGGCCGAGGACGAGTTCCTCGGGAAAAAGGCGGGAGACGCCCTCGCGCGTCTCCGTGCGATGAACGAATAGGAGGTATAACATGGAAATCACAGCAGCAGCGCAGGAGAAGAACTACACCAGCATCGGCGAGGGCCTCGCCGACCGCGTGAAAAGGACGCTCGAGGCGAAGGGCGGCACGATTGCAAGCCTCGCCGGGGCGATCTCTTACAGCCGCCCGACCGTCTCCCGCTATCTGAACGGGAAGTATGACAGCGACGCGACCGACCTCGAGGCCCGGCTCGTCGAGTGGCTGAACCAGCAGGAGGGCGACGGCCCCGCAGCCGAACCCGCCCCGGCCCCGCGAAGGGCGCAGCGTCCCCGGTTCTTCGAGAGCCGAGACGCGAAAGCCGTCCTCGGCGTGTGTCAGTCCTGTCAAGAGTATATCGGGCTCGGCATCGTGGTCGGGCGGTCGGGGCACGGCAAGACCTACACGCTCAAGGAGTACGCGAAGCTCCCGCGCGTGGCTTATATCGAGTGCGACGACACCATGAGCAGCCGCGACCTTGTGGAAGCGATTGAACGAGCCCTCGGCATCCCGAACGGTTACGGGACGATCTGGAAGCGCGTCAACGGCATCCGAGATTTTTGCAACACGAACAAGGGTTATCTGCTCATTATCGACGAGGCCGACAAGCTCGTCTCAAAGTACACACAAAAGAAGATGGAGATACTCCGGGGCGTGTTCGATCAGGCCGACGTCGGCCTTGTGATAGCGGGCGAGCCGAAGCTCGAGGTACAGATCAAGAACTACCTCGCACGCATGGCGAACCGCGTCGACTTCTACACATCGCTCCGAGGGCTCAAGCCCGCCGAGGTGGAGGAGTACCTCGCGGGGTATGACGTGGCACCGGACGCACTGGCGGAACTGATCGCCCGCGCCTGTAACGCGCAGACGGGATGCTTCCGGCTCCTCGACCGGACGATGAACAACGTCTTCCGCATTATGCGGGAGAACGGCAGCGAGACGATCACCTACAAGATTATCGAGCAGGCGTCGAGCATGATGATGCTCTAACGCGGACAGAACTTTTGAGAAAAACGGAGGTTTTACAACATGGCAAGAAAACGCGTAATCGAGGCCCCGGCCTTGAAGAATTGGGAGGACGTAGACGGGGCCCTCAAGGAAATCGCCGAGGCGCAGCTCGCGATCGGCGACATTGAGGCGGAGCTCAACCGCCAAATCAACGGAGCGAAGGCCGTCGCCGCACGGGAGAGCAAGCCGCACCATGACCGCATCGCGAAGCTCGAGCGCGATCTCAAGGACTTCGTAGAAGAACACCGGAGCGACCTCGGCAAGAGCAAGACGCGGACGCTCAACTTCGGCGAGGTCGGCTTCCGGCTCTCGACGTCGGTTTCCATCCCGAAGGCGAAGGAAAAAGTCGCGGAGATTATCCGCCGCCTCAAGGCCCGGCAGATGACGGACTGCATCATCGTCGAGGAGAAGATCAGCAAGGACGCCCTCAAGAAGTACGGGGAAGACACCGTCAACGCGGTCGGGGCGACGTGGAAGCAGAAGGACGCCTTCGGCTACGAAGCGTACAGCGAAAAACTCGAGAGGACGCTTTAAGGAGGGCACGGCGTTTGAAGGTCGACATATTCAGCACAGGCAGGAAATACAGGGTCATTTATGCCGACCCGCCGTGGAAGTTCAGCAGCAAGGAAGCAACTGGTAAAAAATCGGGGGGGGGTAAAAATTACCAGCTATACACCCCTCGAAAAAGTCTATCCGACCGTCCCGACGTCCGTCTTGAAAGAGTGGGACATCGGGCGTATCGCCCACAAGGACGCGGCCCTCTTTATGTGGGCCACCGACGCGCACATGAAAGACGCCCTCGAGCTGTTTCAGGCGTGGGGCTTCCGTTATGTGACCGTCGCCTTCGTGTGGGTCAAGAAATCCCTCAACGGGAAAACGCTCTCGAACCTCGCGCCGTGGACGCTCAAGAACTGCGAGCTCTGCCTGATGGGGACGAGGGGGCGGATGGTACAGTATAAGCAGAAGAACAACATCCCGCAGCTCGTGGAGGCCGTGCGGACGCGGCACAGCGAGAAGCCGCAGGAGGTACGCAGGCGCATCGAGGAGCTGTTCGGCGACGTCGAGCGCATCGAGCTATTTGCCCGGCAGCACGTCCCCGGCTGGGATTGTTGGGGAAACGAGGTGTAATATGACAGCAGCAACAAGGAAAGGGCGGAAGCCCGCCTCTATCCGTACATTATGGGCGATTGCCAAGTCGCCGGAGCTCGGGCTCTCAGACGACGACCTTCATGCGGTCGTGTATCGGGAGACCCGAAAGGAGAGCATGAAGCAGCTCACGCAGGGCGAGATCAACACACTCGCCCGCGTCCTGCAAAACATGAAGGACGGCGTCAACCGCGACACACGCCGCAAACGCACCGACGAGGGCGGCGACCCGCGCACTGTAAACTTGCGGCACAAGATATACGCGCTATGCGACGCGCTCGGCTGGAATGACGACCATCGGCGCATTAACGGTTTTGTCAAGCGGATGTTCGGCGTCGACCGCGTGGAATGGCTGACGCTCGGACAGTGCGGCAAGGTGGTCGAGGCACTCAAGGCCATTCTTGAGCGGGAGCAGCGGAAGGAGGGGCAGCATGAGACAGATGCCCGATGAAGTCATCAAGGCGGAGACCGACGCGGAAATCCTCGACGCGCTGCAAGGCGTGAAGCTGATGCAAACGGAGCTCCGCGATGGGCGGGGGACGGGCATGACGCTCGCCTTCCTCGCGGCTTATTACGAGAAGCTCCCGACGGGCGTGACGCGACGCCTCACGGAAATTGACGCCGAGACCTTGCGGCACATCGGGCCGGTCACAGGGTACGGACTGCACGGCGAGCAGATGAAGCCTCTCGCCGACAAGCTGGCGGGCGACGCAGCGTTCGCGCAGGTTATCAGGGCGGCGAACGCATACAGGGCGAAACTCGGCTATCCCCGCCTCGGGCCGGACGGCTGGCCGGAGAAGGCCGGGGCGGGCCTTGCGAACGGTTAGGGGGGCGGCGTATGGCAGCGAAGAAAAAACGCCTCACGCAGCGCGAGAAGGCGAGGAGGGCAGAGGCGAAAAAGCGGCTCCAAGAGGAAGGACTTATCCCTCCTGACAAGCCTCGGCTCAACCGCAGGAAATTCGCCCGCGAGACGTGGAAGGAGTTCGAGGAGGAGCTCGGGAAGGACGGCGTCCTGATTGAGTGGTCACTCATGCGGGCGATCGGCTTTATGGTCGGCCCCGACCTCCCGCAAGTATCACCGGAGCAGGTCGGCGTCCTCAAGCTGCTCAAGATCGCGGTCGAGTATAACAGGTTCCGAGAGCGTCTCAAACAGGAGGGGCGCACAGAGTACAACCTCGGGGAGCTGGCGGACAAGGTCATCATCCCCATCTTGAAACTATAGGAGGAAGGAACACAATGAACAACGAACAGAAGCAGGAAATCATCAAGGCCCTTGCCTACGGCAAGACGCCGGAGGAAATCGCCGCAGCCGAGCGCGTGTCGTCTCAGGACGTCCGAGAGCTGGAAGCGGCGCAGGCCGACGCCATCGCGCAGGCCCGCGAGGAGTATGAAAAGGGAGGTTTTACAAATGGCGACTAAAATCAAGGGCATCGACATCTCGACATGGCAGGGGACGCCGGACTTCTCCAAGGTGAAGGCGGCGGGCGTTCAGTTCGTCATCGCCCGCGCAGGCTACGGACAGAACAACATCGACAAGCAGTTCCGGCGCAACGCGTCCGAGTGCAACCGCCTCGGCATCCCCTTCGGCGTGTACTGGTTCAGTTACGCGCTCAATGCAGAGATGGCGCGGCAGGAGGCGCGCTATTGCCTCGAGGCGGTCAAGGGGTATCGGCTTGAGTACCCGATCTTTTTCGACCTCGAATATGATACCGTCCGCTATGCCAAGCAGAACGGCGTCACCATCACGAAGGCCCTCGCCACGCAGATGGTAAAGGCGTTTTGCTCTGAAATCGAGGCGGCGGGCTACTACGCGGCGAACTACATGAATAACGACTATGCGAAGAATATGTTCGACATGGCCGCTCTCAAGCAGTTTGATGTGTGGTACGCGTGGTATAACGCGACCATCAACCGCAGCGACGCGGGGCTCTGGCAGTACAGCAGCAGCGGCAAGGTGAACGGCATCTCGGGGAACGTCGATCTCGACTATGCCCTCAAGGACTACCCGACCATCATCAAGAACGCCGGGCTCAACGGGTTCGAGAAGCCGTCCACCAGCAAGCCGGAGGAGGCCGACCCCGACGCGGGCGTCCCCGAGTGGCAGCGGGCCGCGTTTGACAAGCTCGTCGAGCAGGGCGTCATCACCACCCCCGAGCACTGGAAAGGACGCCTCGCGCAGCAGATAACGGTCGGCGAGGTCATGGCGATCGTGGCGAACACAATCAAAGACTAAAGGAGGCGGGCGCAGGAGATGGATGAACTCTCGAAGGAGCTGACAATCGAGATGCTCCCGTCGACGCTTTACAAGGAAATCGCCGAGGCGATAGGCGTCGAGAACTTCGTCAAGCTGGCCGACGTGGTCGGCGGCTCGACGGTTTACATCCCGAAACCCGAGAGCCTCATCCGGCCCGTCCGCGACGCCCGCATCAAGGCAGAGTTCAACGGCTACAACCATATCGAACTTGCGAAGAAGTACGACGTCACGGAGCGATGGGTTCGGCAGATATGCGGGGAAGGACACCCGCCGGGGCAGCTCGACATCTTCGGTTTTATGGACTGACAACAACAGAAAACGGGTATTTTTTCTCAGAAGTGCTACATATATAAACTTCCGGGGAAGCCCTCTAAAATAAGGCTATGAGCTACAGCTCATAGCCTTATTTTTATCCAGAAGGAGGACAAGAACAAAATGGAAGTTATCATGCAAATGGGGAACGAGCTGCTCGTCAACCTGCTTGTCGGCGTGCTGAGTGTACTCGCGGCTCTCGCGATCTGTGGCGTACAGAAGGGCATCGTCTACCTCAAGCAGCAGACGGCGCAGCTCAAGGACGACGGGCTCCGCGCGACGCTGGACTCCGCCCTTGAGGACGTCGGGCGGCTGGCCGAGGTTACGGTCGGCAGCATCGAACAGACGACGGCGGGCGTCTTGCGTGACGCGGTCAAGCTCGGAAACGCCAACCGCGAAGACCTTGTCGCCCTCTCGAAGAAAGCCTTCGACGAGATCAAAGCAGCCGTCACGCCGGAAGCGCAGGAGATCATCACCCGGCAGCTCGGCAGCTTCGACGACTACCTCGAGAAGCTGATCGAGGACACCGTCCGCAAAATCAAGAACGAGTCGCCCTACCTGACGCTCTCGAACGAGCTGCTCGGCGACATCGTGATTGACGACGGGAAGGGCAAGGCGGCAGGCTCCGCAGTATAAGGGGGCCTTTTATGGACGCCGTACAACTCACCGCAATCGTGGGAGCAGCGGCCTCGCTGCTCTGCACGCTCGTCGTCGGGGCCCTGACCTACTTCCTCAAGCGTCTGCTCGGGACGCTCGAGGAAGCGGACAGGAAGAACGCCGAACGCATCGAGGCGGTCAACAAGGAAAAGACCGCGCAGATTGAAAAGGTCGAGGAGAAGCTCAACGACCTCAAAGCAGACCTCCCCCTCCTGTATGTGACGAGGGAGGACTACATCCGAGTTATGAACCGAGTCGAGGACAAGCTCGACCAGATACTTTATGGAAGCAACAAGGGGAAGGAGGAATAAACACTCATGGCAATCATGGACGATATGACCGAGCAGGAAGTCGCCAAAAACAAAGCCGTCCGGGGGTACATCATCCGGGCCCTCGCGAAAGGCTCGCAGAACGCGCTGCTCGTCCGGCAGATCACAAACGCCCTCGTCGGCGACGGCCTGATTATATCGCCGGACATCTCGAAGCACCTCGCGTATTTGCAGGAGGCGGGCTATATCGCGTTCACGGGCCGCACGGCAAACGCCTATAATGCGTACCGCCGCGACGCGGTCGTCAAGCTCACGCGGAAAGGCGTCGATCTGGTAGAGGGCACGATCGACGACCCCGGCGTCGATGTCTAAGGGCGAGAGACGCCGGACGCGGACGCGCTCCACGATCGACGGCCTACCGGATGACGTTAGGGGGCAGCTCGACCTAAAGCTCGCGGACACCGCGAACACCTACGAGGAGCTCGCCGCATGGCTCAAGGAGGAGGGCTACGCGATCAGCAAGTCGGCGATAGGCCGATACGCTATCCGCTCCAACCGAGCCGCGCAGAGAGTCGCCGAGACTATCCAGAGGACGCAGGCAATCGCGCAGGCCGTCGAGCAGCACCCCGAGCTTGACTACACCAAAGCGGCGAGTATGGTGCTCATGGACGGGCTCATGCAGCGCGTCAGCACAGCGGAGGACGACTTCGCCGAGATGCCGCTTGACAAGGCCGGGCGGCTGATTGCGAGCCTCTCCCGAAACGCGACCTACGAGAAACGCGTTCGGGCGGAGCTCAAGCGCAAGGCCGAGCTTGCCTTCGACCAGATGGAGAGCGAGCTCATGGCGGCGATCAAGCAGCATCCAGAACTCGCCGGGGAGCTGCACGACGTCCTTGCAAGGGCGAGGGAGAAGGTGCTCGACGATGGCGAAAATTGACCTCAAGGAATACCTCGAACGGCTCGAGGAGCCGGAAGACCGCGAAGCCGTTGCGAACAGGGAGTATCAAAAGGAACTGTTCGAGGAATATGTCTCGATGGCAGGGAAGGGCGACTCGGAGCTTCGGGCGGAGCTCCTACGGGAATACCGGGCGGGGGCACCGCTCACAGGGCCGAAGGGACTGCGCCGGAAGCTCGGAGCGGTCGATCTTGAATACTTCGGCAGGGCCTACCTCGCGCACTACTTCGTCAGAAAGTCCCCGGCGTTTCACGGGGAGCTTGACCGGATATGGCGCGACGGCGTGATGAAGGGCAAGAACCCGACGACACAGGCGAAGGAGATCTCCCGCACGGACGGATGCCGCAGGGCGATCGAGGCACCGCGCGGACACGCCAAGTCAACGACGTTTACTTTTAAGGACAGCATCCATGCGGCGGCGTATGCCTATAAGCATTATGAGATCATCCTCTCGGACAGCTCCGAGCAGGCCGAGGGCTTCCTCGGGGACATCAAGACCGAGTTCGAGGAAAATGCAGCCTTGCGGGAGGACTTCGGCGAGCTTCCGGGCCGTGTCTGGAAAGCGTCGGTCATCCTGCTCACGAACGGAGTCAAGATCGAGGCGATCGGTTCGGGAAAGAAAATCCGCGGACGCCGACACAAACAATGGAGGCCCGACCTTATTGTCTGCGACGACCTCGAAAACGACGAGAACGTCAACACCGCCGAACAGAGAAAGAAGCTCCGCAACTGGTTTTACAAGGCGGTCTCAAAGGCGGGAGACACCTATACCGACATCGTGTATATCGGGACGCTCCTGCACTTCGACGCGCTGCTTGCGAACGTGGCGAACAACCCGAGTTATAAAACGGTCAAATACCGGGGCGTTATCTCCTTCGCGGAGAATACGGAGCTATGGGACGCGTGGGAGGCAATCTACACCGACCTCACCAACGAAAAACGGCAGGAGGAGGCGCGGGCCTTTTACGAGGCGCACGAGGCGGAGATGCTGGAAGGCACCGCCGTCCTCTGGAAAGAGAAGCTCTCCTATTATGATCTTATGGTTATCCGCATATCGGAGGGCGAGGCGAGCTTTAACTCGGAGATACAGAACGAGCCCATCGACCCCGAGAGCTGCACTTTTCAGGAGGAGTGGTTTGACTTTTGGGATGACGAGGGCAAGCAGCTCCCCGACTTTTCCGACCCGCGCTTCGTCTTCATCGGCGCGAACGACCCCTCGCTCGGGAAGAACAAGAAGTCGGACACGAGCAGTATATTCGCGCTTGCGAAGGACACCTCGACGGGTTACATCTACGTCCTGATCGCGGACATCGCCAAGCGCAAGCCCGACCAGATTATCGAAGACGCAATCGAGGCAAGCCGCCGCCTGAAAAGGGACTATAAGCGGCCTTATTATCAGTTCGGCGTCGAGACGGTTCAGTTCCAATATTATTTTGCGGAGATCATGCGGCAGAAGTCCGCAGCGATCGGAGAGTATCTCCCGATTGTGGAGATCAACAGCGTCCAGAACAAGGACGCCCGCATCCAGAGCTTGCAGCCTTTTGTAAAGAACGGGTATGTCAAGTTCTCAAAGAAGCACAAGACCTTACTCAAGCAGATGTATGAGTACCCGATGGGGAAGAACGACGACGGGCCGGATGGACTGCAAATGGCGGTCAAGCTCGCCCTCGAGGTCAAAGTCGGGCGAAAGGTCGATTATCAGTCAGTACAAGCCCGCGCGATGAAGTTCAGGCGCGGGGCCTATTAAGGAGGTGGGGCACATGGCAAAGAAGAAACGCGGCGGCAAACCGCAGCAGGCGAGCCGGCAGGCTCCGCCTCTCCGCAGGCCCGAGACGCGCGAGATCGCCGTCGCTCAGGTTACGGATAAGTACAGCGAGTACCCGTCGAACGGGCTCACTCCCGTCCGGCTTGCGGAGATATTCAAGGAAGCGGACGCGGGGGACGTGCTCCGGCAAATGGAGCTATACGAGGAGCTCGAGGAGAAAGACCCGCATCTTTTCAGTCAGATGCAGACGCGGAAGAACGCGGTCACGGGCCTCGACTTCGAGATCATCCCCTTCGACTCGGACGACGAACGCGACAAGGAAATCGCCGAGTTTATCGAGGGGCAAATCAACAGCATCGAGAGTTTCGAGGATGTGCAAAACGACCTCCTCGACGCAATCGGCAAGGGGTTCGCAGTCTCGGAAATTATATGGGGCTATGACGAGGGGCACGTCGTCGTCAAGGAAATCAAGAGCCGACATCAAAAACGGTTCTTTTGGGACAGCGTCGACGACTCCTTCAAGGTACGCACCGCCGAGGCCCCGCAGGGCATCGAGCTCCCGACGAACAAGTTTATTTTGCACAGGTACAAGGCGCGCAGCGGGCACCCGTCCCGCGCGGGCGTGCTCCGCGTCGTCGCGTGGATGTACCTCTTTAAGAACTACGACCTCAAGGATTGGGTTTCCTTCGCGGAAATCTACGGCCTACCGCTCCGGCTCGGCAAGTATCAGCCGGGGGCGAGCGAGGAGGACAAGCGCGCGCTCATGGCCGCGCTCGTTCAAATCGGCGCAGATGCGGCGGGCATCATTCCAGACGGGACGACGATCGAGTTCATCACGACCGAGAAGAACAGCTCGACGAACCTTTACGAGCAGCTTGCCCGCTACTGCGACGAACAAATCTCGAAAGCCGTCCTCGGGCAGACGTTGACCTCGGACTCAGGCGGCGGCAGCTATGCACAGAGTAAAACGCATAACGATGTACGGCACGACCTGACCGTCGCGGACTGCAAGGCCCTCGCCGCCACGCTCCGGCGCGACCTTATCCGCCCGCTCTGTATCTTCAATTTTGGAGAAGACAGGCGCATCCCTTATCTCCGGTTTGACTGCGAGGAGGGGGAAGACCTCGTCCAGACGGCGAACATCGTCGGCACGCTGATCGAGAAAACAGGGTTAAGCGTCCCGACCTCGTACCTCTACAAGAAATTCTCCATCCCGAAGCCCGAGGCGGGGGAGGAGATAGCGAAGCCGCCCTCCATGACGGGCGCAGGCTCGCCGCTGCTCCCCTTCACAGCAACCGCGCAGAGCGCGCCGATCGCGCTCAAGGCCGGGGGCGCAGCGGGGCACGGCACGCAGGCGCGGGCGGACTATCTTGCACAGGCGGCGGCACGCCGCAGCGCGTCAGCCTTCAAAAAAGCGTTTGCTCCGGTTCTCAAATTACTTGAGCGGGCGAACAGCCTCGAGGAACTCCGCGAGCTGATGGAGGACGACGACCGCGTCGCGGCCCTGTATGACGAGATGGACGTCACCGGGCTCGAGGAGCTGCTCCAGAAGGTTCTAACCTACGCGCAGCTCGAGGGGAGGGCGGTCGAAGATGGACGGGATTGACGCACTCTTTAACCGGAAGGATATGACGTTCGAGGAGGCGGTCGAGTATTTCAAGAACCGCGTCCCTGTTACGGCGTCGGTATTCTACAGCATCGCGGAGGAGTATCGGGCGTTCGCGTTTACGGTCAGCGGCTACACGAAGGCGCAAATCCTTCGGCGGTTTTACGAAGAAATCCTCGCCGCGCTGGAAGACGGGAACACCTTCTCGGAGTTCCGGCTTAATATGAACGACTTCTTAGAGTCGGAAGGGTACACGGGGCTCGACCCTCTGCAAGCGGACAACATCTTTCGGACGAATGTGCAAACGGCCTATAACGTGGGCCACTATAAGCAGATGACAGACCCCGGCGTCATGCGGCTCCGTCCGTACTGGCAGTATGACGCGGTCAACGACTCGCACACGCGCCCGAGTCATCTCCTGATGGACGGACGTGTTTTTCCGGCTGACTCTCCCGTATGGGACACATGGTTCCCGCCGAACGGATTCCGGTGCCGCTGCACAGTGAAGACACTCTCGAAGCGGCAGGTCGAGGCGCGCGGCCTTACCGTGGAGACCAAGCCGCCGAAGGACATCGCGCCCGACCCGCATTTTAGCACCAACCCCGCGAAGGTTCCCTTCGAGCCTGATCTCAAGGGCTACCCTGAACCGCTCGTCAAGGCGTTCCGAAGGCGGGAGAGGGAGCAAAAAGAGGGATAGGGCGGCAGACGCGCAGAACGGCCCTCAGAAGCGTTTAAGGGCTACGGGGGATAATTCCTCGGGCACCGTTCGGGAACGGCGTTCTAACGCGTGCTAACGCCGTTTCCGAGGGCATAGCGAAAACACACAGGGAGGACAAACGAAAATGAAGCAGTTTTTCATCTTGAAAGGGGGGAGCGTCGACGTCTCGGGCGCGCCGGAGGTCATCTCCGTTTTACCGCTCGGGCACGTTGTAAGCTCGAAGGGCGAGTTCGACGTTGACGCGGAGAGCCTTGAGAGCATGAAGCGGGAGATCGCAAAACGCGGCGTCGATCTCGTGGTCGACTATGAGCATCAGACGCTCAAGGGAACGCAGGCTCCCGCAGCCGGATGGGTAAAGGAGCTATTTCTCAAGGACGGCAGCATCCGAGCGCGCGTCGAGTGGACGCCGACCGCAGCCGAGTACCTCAAAAATAAGGAATACCGATACCTCTCCCCGGTCATCACCGTCCGCAAATCAGACGGGAAGGCGATGGGCCTGCACTCCATCGCCCTGACAAACACCCCGGCGATCGAAGGCATGAGCCCGATCGTCAACTCTGACAGCTACCAAGAAGGAGGACAAAACAACATGAATGAATTTTTGCAGAAGCTCGCCGCGCTGCTCGGTTTGGGCGAGGACGCCACCGAGGAGGACATCCTCGAGGCCCTCAAGAAGAACGCCGAGGAGATGAAGACCCTCAAGGAAAACGCGGAGGCGGCAAAGAAGCAGCAGGGCAGCGAGCCGCCCGCCAAGGAAGACGAGACCGTCGTCGCAAACAAAGCCGTTTGCGAACTGCTCGGCCTCAAGGCGGGAGCCCCGACCGACGACGTGACCGCCAAGATCATGGAGCTCAAAGGCGGCACGATTGACGGCGTCAATGTGCTCGAGAAGGTCAAGCAGCTTGAGGGCAAGCTCGCCGACCGCGACGCCGAGGACGCCGTCACGATGGCACTCAAGGGCGGGAAGATCACCGCAGCACAGAAGGAATGGGCCAAGAGCTACGCACTGAGCGACCCGAAGGGGTTCGCCTCCTTCGTCGAGAAGGCCCCGCAGGTCGTACCGATGGGCGAACTCAATATGAGCGACGATGTCAAGAGCCTCAAGTCGGCGGCAGCGAGCGAGGAGACCCTGCTCGTATGCAAGGCCCTCGGCGTCAGCAAGGAAGACATCGAAAAATACGGGAAGGAGTAAAAAACACATGGCAGCATTAACAACCGAGAGGGACACCTCTGAGATCGCAAACGGCGCGAAGCGCATCAAGCTCCCTGTCAAGGGGGAAACGACCATCTTTCAGGGGGCGATCGTGGCGATCGGCGCGGACGGATATGCGGTTCCGGCCTCCAAGTCGGCGGACTTGACCGTCGCGGGCAGGGCCGAGGAGACCGTCGCCAACACGGGCGCGGACGGAGCGGAGAGCATCCTTGTTGCGCGCGGCGTATTCATCTATGAAAACAGCGCGAGCGGCAAACTCGACGCGACCCACATCCTCAAGCCGTGCTATATCGAGGACGACCAAACCGTCAGCAAGACCGACACGGGCAGCAGCGTCGCGGGCCTTGTCATCCGCGTTGATGACGAGGGCGTCGCGGTCGAGATGGGCTTCGGCCTGACTGCTCCGAGCGCGGCAGCGGCAAAAACGAAATAAGGAGGAAACAATCAAATGATTATCACACCGCAGACCCTTCGGGGGATTTACGTCGGGTTTAATACCCTGTTTAATAAAGCGTTTACCGAGACGCCTGTCCTTTACCAGCGTGTCGCGACGGTATGCCCTTCCACGACATCAGAGGAAAATTATGCGTGGCTCGGCGACATTCCCGGCATGAAGGAATGGAGCGGGGAGCGCGAAATCCAGAATCTTGCAAGCAGCTCGTACACCATCAAGAACAAGGACTTCGAGGGGACGGTCGGCATCCCGCGCAACGCGATCGAGGACGACAAGATCGGGCTCTACTCTCCGTCTATCCAGATGCTCGGGCAGAGCGCGGCGCAGCACCCCGACGAGCTGATCTTCGGCCTTTTGAAGTCCGGCTTCACGGAGCTCTGCTATGACGGCAAGCCCTTTTTCTCCACCGAACACCCCGTCGGCAGGAAAAAGGTTTCCAACAAGGGCACCGAGAAGCTCACCATCGAGAGCTACGCCGCAGCGCGCGCGGCGATGATGGGGTTCTTCAACAGCAAGGGCCGCCCGCTCAAGCTCGTCCCGAACCTCCTCGTCGTGCCGCCCGCACTGGAAGGAACCGCGCTCTCCATCACAAAGAGCGAGTTTATCAACGGCACCACGAACACCATGAAAGGCACCGCCGAGGCCCTTGTCGTGCCCGACCTTGCCGGAAGTGATACGGCGTGGTATCTGCTCTGCACCACAAAACCGATTAAGCCTCTGATTTATCAGGAGCGCAAGAAGCCGAAGTTCGTCTCCAAGACCGGAGAGCAGGACGATAACGTCTTCTTTGACAAGCAGTACATTTACGGCGTCGACTCTCGCGGGAACGCTGGCTTCGGGTTCTGGCAGATGGGTTACGGCTCGGACGGAACCACGGGCGGCGAATAAGCGCGGCCCGAGACCATGAGAAGGGAGGGGACAGCGTGAGCTATAGCACGAAGGAAGAAGTCCGCGAGATGCTCAAGGACGACGCGCTCAACGCGATTATCGGGGACACCTTCATCGAAGACCCCGAGGAACGCGAGGCAAAAGTCGCGCCGATTATCGAAAGCGCAATCGAGGACGCCGATGCGGAGATTGACGGCTACCTCGCCAAGAGGTACGCCGTCCCCATCTCCCCGGCCCCGCGTGTTCTGAACAAGTTCTCGAAGGACATCGCAATCTATAACCTGTATTCCCGCCTCGGCATTGACGAGGGCACAGAGGAAAAGAACTACTTAAACCGCTATAACGCGGCGGTCAAGTTCCTCACGCTTGTCGCGGAGGGAAAGGTCTCGATCGGGGCCGAGACCGAAGACCCGGCAAGCGCGGCGGCGACCGGATTTTCGGTGAAGTCAAACCCCCGGATTTTCAGCCGGGGGAGCATGAGGGGGATGTAAGCCTTGTATAGCATCCGAATAGAAGGAGATACGCGGAGGCTCCTCAAGAAGCTCCGGTCGTATGCGGAGATAGACAAGCGGCGCATAAACGCGGCCCTCGCCGAAGGCGTCCGAGAGTCCACGCTCGAGCGGTTCAAGGAGAGCCGCAGCCCCGAAGGGAAACGCTGGAAGACCTCCATACGGGCGGCGAGCGAGGGAGGAAAGACACTGATCGACACGTCGCAGCTCCGCAACTCTATCCGCTCCTCGTCGGATGACAGCGGCTTCGCGGTCGGTACGAACGTGAAGCACGCGGCGACGCACCAGTTCGGCGCGCAGGGGCGCACCATACGGGCGCGGCGTGCAAAGACCCTTCGCTTCCAGATCGGCGGGGCGTGGGTCAGCAAAAAGAAGGTACGCATCAACATCCCCGCCCGCCCATTCCTCGGCCTATCGGACGAGGATATGCAGGAGATCAAGAGCACCGTCGAGGAGTACATCAACAGGGAGGGCTAATCTTGTACGCACAAAGCAAGGCATACCTATTAGAGAAGATCAGAGCGTGCGGGCTCAAGTCCAACCCGTACACCACCGAGAAAGCTCTCGAAAAAAGTCAAGAGTCTCACGTCGGCGCAGTCTTGTTTGAGAGCGAGACCCTCGCCCGAAACGGTTCCAAAACACGATTCAGAGACCAAGAGGGAGCGCAGCACAAAAGGCGGAAGGTTTTCGACCGCAAGCTCTCGTTTACCGTGATACTCGGCGACTACACCGATGAAGCGGTCGAGGCGATGTATGAGAAGTTCCTCGCGGGCCTTGACTCCGGCATATACATCAATGGAGATTATACGCCGATTGAGGTCGAGAGTGCGGATTGGGTAGACAAGGACGACTCAATTCTCAAAGCAAAAGTCGCCGTTCAGGTGAAGATCACCTTCGACGGCGGTCTATATAGGGACACGGACTTCGCCCGCGTGCGCGAGCTGGATGTCGTGTCGGTAACAAAAAACAACGGAAAGGAGCCTATAGATGGCAGCGAAACAGAACAGCCCTGACGCGTCCAAGCCGGGCGCACAGACGGGCGGAAACGCCCCGGAGCTCCTTGAGATCAGCGAGCTCAAAAGAAAGCACAGGACAGGCCGGGCGGTTTATGCGGGCGTATGCGCCGCGCAGGGATGGAGGCCCGGCAGGAAGCTCACCGAGGAGGAATATGCCGCAGCGGTCGAGCAGTTCACGGGGGGCCGCATGGACGGACGCCCCGGAAGTAAATCTAAGACAAAGGAGGCGGGGAAGTAATGCTCAGAGACGTTACACACAAAGTCACGGACGGGCTCCTCGGGTTCGCTACGGCGACCGGGGACGGCCTGCATCTCAAGATCGGCGTTTCTCCGGTCGTCTCAGACAAGCCGATTATCGTCACGGGAGATATGACGGCGGCGAAAATCAAGGAGCGGCTCGGCCTGTCCCCGCTGGCGGATGCGGTCATGGACTCCGTACAATGGGGCGCGGCCCGCATCTATTGCCTTCCGGTTTCGGCGACCGAGGCGGGCACGCTCGGGGAGGTCAAGCACACAGGGGAGGGCAAGGGCACCCTCACGCTTGACGGAAGCCCGACGAACGCCTTCGGCATCATCGTCGAAATTACCGGACAAGGCACGCTCAATACAGCGGCCTTTAAGGTCTCTATCGACGGCGGATATAGCTACAGCGACGAGACCACCGTCCCCCTGACGGGCGAATATACACTCGAGGGAACGGGCCTCAAGCTGACATTTGCGGCGGCGTCCGAGCCGGACGATGCGGCGACGAGCTTCAAAGTGGGCGACGTGTTCACCGCTTCGACGACCGCGCCGACCATGACGAACGGCGACGTTATTGCAGCGATCGAGAAGCTGCACAACTTCGCCGAGGAATACGAGTTTATTCATATCGTCGGCGAGAGCTCCCTTGCGCTCTGGCAGGCCGTAAGCGAGGCGCAGCTTGAGATGCAGGACACCTATAAAAAGCCGCTCGCCTTCGTCATGGAGGCAACGCCGCCGGAGGAGGAAGACGATCTCCAAGACTACGCCTTGCAGCTCGAGGCCGACCGCAAGAAGATCAAGAACTATAATTTGCAGGTTGTCGCCGCGTGGGGCGTGCTTGTCCGTTTGGACGGCACCACGCAGGAGGTAAACCTCGCGGGACTGGCGTGCGGGCTTTATGCAAAGGCCCCTGTTCAAGTCTGCATCGGAAAGACGCGCACCGAGGCGGGCTTCAATATCCCGAAAACCAAGCTCACCGAGCTCCGCCCGCAGGGTATCGAGGAGATCACGGAGATGCTTGACGTGGCGGGCTTCCTCACCTTCCGCGAATATGACGGCCTCGATGACTTCTATGTTTACCATACGAAGATGATGTCGCCGGACGGCTCCGACTTCCGATATATGGAGGACGTGCGCGTCCTGAACAAAATCATCCGCGAGACACGGAAAGAGGCCCTCCTCATTTTGCAGGACGACATCGACCTCGAGGACGTGCAGGGCGAGCTTGAGACGCGGGCGAAGTTCATGTTCACGCCCTTGCAGCGCATGATCGACAGTAAAGAAATCAGCTCGGCGGAGATCACTGTACCGGAAGGGCAGGAGGAGACCATTCTCGAGGACGAGACGATGCGCGTCAAAATCCGTTATCTGTCCCGAGGGTATATCCGTGAAATCGAGGTCGACCTCGGCAGGTCGGCACCGTCGAGCGACTAAGAAAGGAGGGGGAAGGGTATGTCCCTGAAAGTAAACGGCAAAGCCTACGGATGGGGCGACGTCGACATCAAGCTCCCCGGCCTGACGCCGGAGGTGCAGGAGGTCAGCTATGACGACGAGAACGACGTCGAGGAAGTCTACGGCAGAGGCGGCAAGCCTCGCGGCTATGGCGAGGGCAACTACAAAGCGTCGGGCAAGCTCACCATGCTCCGCGACGACTACGAGGAGCTCCTCAGTTATTGCAAGTCGAAGGGCGTCGCGTTCTACAAGCTCGAGCTTGCCTCGGTCGTGGTTTCCTACGCCAACGAAGGCGAGAAGACACACATCGACGAGCTCAAGAAGGTACGCTTCACCAAGCGCAGCAACAAGGCCGCGCAGGGCGACAAGAGCTTGACGGTCGACCTTGATATGATTATCCTCGGCGGCATCGTTCAGGACGGCGTCGAGCCCATCTAAAGGCGTTCACACTCAAAATAATTGATAAATCAACAGGAGGAAAAACAACATGGAAGACGTAAAGAAGACCGCGCAGGGCGAGACCGTTTCCAATACCGCAGCAGCGGCGAAGGCCGAGGCGGAGCAGCTCAAGGAAAAGTATAAATGCAAGGTCTACCGCGTGGGCATCACCATCCCGCAGGACGACTCGGAGGAGAAGGAGTTCGCCTACTACTTCAAACGGCCCGCGATCGCAAGCTATGACCGTTATCTCAAGAGTGCCGCGCAGCAGGGCATCGTCAAAGCCTCGAAAGTGTTTATGCTGGATTGCGTCACCGAGGAGAGCCGCGACGCCCTGATCGCAGATATGGAGGAATATCCCGGCATCGCCGTATCGGTCGGCAACCGCCTCACGGAAATCCTCGGCCTGACCAACGCAAATTTGAAGATGCTCTAAGGGAGCGGGTCACGGGGATAAAGGAAAGCGTCGTAGAGCTCGGCCTTATTGAGATTTACCGCTTCCTTCCCCCGTCTCTCTTAGAGGGTTTTGACCCCGAGACGCTGGACGACTTCGACGAGTTCCTCGGCTTCGTCGCGAAGGCTCGCGTCGTGCAGGAGCTTGAGAAAAACATTGTCGCCCGAGCCGTCTCCGAGGTTTTCTCGGAAGGATGACTCGGGCGGCGCAGCTCTCGGCCAAAAGACCGCCTCCCTTTTCGACAAAGGAGGTGAGAGCTAACACATGAGCTTAGAGTCTGTTTTCAAATTGTCGCTCATTATGAACATGGTCGACAATTTGACCGGGCCGATGTCGCGCGTCACGTCGAACGTGAACGGCTCAGTCTCCCGACTGGACAAGATGAACCAGTCCCTCGGGGGAATAATCAAGACAGGCGCGACGATGCAGACGGTCGGCTCTCAGATTGCGGGCGCGGCTCTGGCTCCGGTCGAGGCCACCTTCGAGACGCGCCGGGCCCTCGGCGAGCTGGCCTCTTTGGGCGTCAAAGACCTACAGGTCGTCGAGGACGCCGCGCGCAGCTTTTCCGATCAGTGGGCGGGCACGACGAAGGCGGACTTTATCAGTGCAGCCTACGACATCAAGAGCGGCATCGCGTCGCTCTCTGACGAAGGCGTCGCGGAGTTTACCAGCCTCGCGGCCCTGACGGGCAAAGCGACGAAGTCGACGGTCGGCGAAATGACGAGCCTGTTTGCGACGGGCTACGGTATATATAAAGACTATTATGCCGATATGAGCGACCTCGAGTTCGGCGAGATGTTTTCGGCGGGCATCTCGAAGTCGGTGCAGCAGTTCAAGACAACGGGCTCGGAGATGGCGGCGTCGATCGAGTCGCTCGGCGCGTCGGCCACAAACGCGAATGTCCCCCTCGAGGAACAGCTCACCATCCTCGGTATGCTGCAAGGCACGATGAGCGGCAGCGAGGCGGGCACAAAATACGCGGCGTTTCTGGCCTCGGCAGCGAAGGGCGGCGAAGCCCTCGGGCTATCCTTCCTTGACGCAAACAATCAGCTCAAGAGTATGCCCGAGATCATCGACCAGCTCCGCAGCAAATACGGGGAAACGATTGACGCAATCGAGAAGCAGGAAATCGCCGAAGCCTTCGGCACCGACGAAGCGGTCGACCTCATTGATCTCATGTATGGCAAGGTCGGCAGCTTACAGGACAACATCCTCGGGATGTACGACGCGCTCGGAAACGGCACCGCAGTCGCCGAGGAAATGGCCTCGGCGATGAATGAGACAGAGCCGGAGAAGTTCCAGAGGCTACAGCAGCAGCTCCACAACGTCGCAGAGGCGGCGGGGAATACGCTGCTCCCGACAATCAATAATCTAATGGAGGGCGCGTCGGGCGTCATACAAAAGGGCGCGGAGTGGATAGACAACCATCAACAGCTTGTGCAAATCATCCTTATGGTCGTCCTTGCGCTCGGCGGCTTCCTCAGCGTGGCAGGCACGACGATCGCCGTCGTCGGCGGTATCGGGCTTGTATTCACAAAAACGGCGGGGCTTGCAAAAGGGTTTATCGGCGCAATCAAGGGAATACCGTCAGCCCTTGAGACGATACAAATATACGGCCTATATGCGGGGGATGCAGTCAAAGCAGGGTTCGGAAAGATACGGTCGGCGGGCAGTACCGCGATTACAGCCGTCCGAAACGTCGGCAGCAGCCTCCTCACAATGGCGAAGGGCGCGGTCGTCTCAGGCGTGGCGGCAGCGAAGAACATGGCGATCAGTCTGGCAGGCATGGCGAAACAGGCCATCACGACCGCCGTGACAGCGATGCCGGGGCTTATTGCTTCGGTGTGGTCGTTTACCGCCGCCCTGCTCGCGAACCCGATTACGTGGATAATTCTCGCGATCGTCGCCCTGATTGCCGTCCTTGTGCTGCTCTGGCAGAATTGGGACAGCGTGACGGCGTTCCTTCAAAGTGTATGGAACGCAGCTTGTTCGGCGATCTCGGCGGGTATCGACTGGCTAAAGCAAGGGTTTCAGGCGTTTATCGGCTTTTTTCAGAATATCGGCACCGCGATCAGCACAGGCATACAGAACATTCAAAACGTATTCACGAACATCGTCACATGGATAAACGAAAAGATTCAGTGGTTCGGCGAGGCGGGCAAGCGGCTCGTCACGACCTTCGTCAACGGTATTAAGAGCGTGGCGATGGCTCCCGTCAATGCGGTCAAGGGCATCTTTAATAAGATCGGCAGCCTGTTCCCGCACTCGGACGCTAAGGAAGGCCCGCTCTCCACGCTGACGCTCTCCGGCCAACGGACGATGACGACCTTCGCGGATGGCGTAAGCCTCGCGGAAGACGCCCCGGCCCGCGCGGTCGAAAAGAGCTTCGGAAGGGTCAAGGCTACCTTAGAGCAGGAACCGCCGAAGAAAGTCTCCCTCGGTTCTGCAAAGAGCGAGGAGGACGAGCAGGGCAGCAGCTCCGGCAAGGGCAGCGGCGAAAAGAGCGTCATCATTCAAAAGCTGCTCATGCAGGTCGACCTCAAACAAATCAAGGACTTGCAGCTCCTCCTCAAGCTCCTCAAGGAGCTCGAGGACTACAGCGAAGCAAACGGCAGCGACGACGGCGACGCCGAGCCGGAACCGACACCAGCCTAAAGGAAGGAGGACGCCGATGATATTCATAGAAGACGAGCTCGTCAAGGTGAACGGAGTCGTCCTTCCGGGGCTCGTTAAGAGCATCGAGGTCACGGAGGCCGCGCAGATTGACGAGCAGGAAGTCGAAGGCAGCGCGACCAAGCCGAAGCAGGCGACGGGCTACCAAGACGCGACGGTCAAGATCGAGCTCATAATCGACGACACCGCGACGAAAACCAAGTACCAGCACCTTGCAGCAATTCGAGCGATTTTTCGCTCGCCGGGGCAGGCCGTTCCGCAGCCTATCCCGATTGTCTGCGAGGACACAGCGGCGCACGGCGTCGACAAAGTGCTTTTTAAGGGCCTGACACATAAGGCCGAAAGCAAGTCCGGGCAGCTTCCGGTCACGCTGGATTTTGTCGAGTACATTCCGCAGACCATACAGACCACAAAGACGACCAGCTCCAAGAGCTCAAATAAAAGCTCGGGAAAAAGCTCGGGCAAGAGCAGCAAGCAGTCGTCAAGCAGCGGGGCGTCGAGCTCCCTCTCGTCCGATTATAAGTCGTATTTATCCACCAAGCGGGGCAAAAGCCCCGCCGTGGATAATGCGAGTACCGCGAAGGGGGCGAACCGCGTCGCGCAGATGCCAAGTTAAGGAGGACACAGATGGAGACGCAAGAGTTATTTTATCCGCAAATCTCCGCAAGGGCGGGCCCTTACATCTTCGACAAGGGCGTCGAAGTGGAGGTTCACAGCTCAAAGACCTCATACTTCGATTGGGCGAAGATACGCTTCACGGAAGAATTTCAACCAAAAATCGCGCTCGCTCGCAGGGACGAGGCGGCGATCGAGTTCGGTTATGACGGCGTCTTTGACGAGACCTTCACGGGGTTCGTCGCCAAGCCGTACAATGCCGGAGGCTTCGCCGACGAGATCAACCTCAAGGACGAGATGCTGCTCCTCGAGGACACGACTATAAACAACACGTTTCTCGACACAACACCGCAGGAAATGATCGCCTACTGTCTGACTCAGGCAGGCATCTCGGAAATGAAGCTCGCGGGCACCGCGTACCCGAAACGGGCGCGGCTCCCCATCCGGCAGATGAACGTCATTGAGGCGATCAACACGATACACGCCGCATGGGGAATTAAAAAGCCGTTCTTCTTTTCGTCTGGTGTGTTTTACTGGGACGAGAAGCCGCAGCAAAGCAAGGTTTACTTGTTTGAGTACGGCGTCAATATCCTATCCCTCACCCGCTTCGGCGGCGTGTGGGAGCTTGAGACGGTTTCGGCCCCATTCGTGAAACACTCGCACAAGATCGCGGTCGAGCATCCGAAAGTCTCGGGCGAGTTCGAGGTTTCCTCGGTCAAAATCATCACAAACGAGGACGGCTTTATTCGTACCTATATCAATTTTTGAGAAAAGGAGGGGGAAAGGTGGGAGCCCTTGAACAGTTTGTCAAAACCGCCGTTGCAAAGCTCATACCGCAGGACTATCCGCATCTCAAGGAACCGGCTGTCATGTATGCGACTATCACGGGGGCGCGGAAGCTCGAGGAGACTTATGAGCTCAATGACCTTGTTATCTATAATGACGAGAGCGGCGGGAGCTATAAAGGCCATATCGTCGCGCACTGGTACGAGTACACGCTCCGCGTCGTCGACCGCTTCGGCAACCTTGACGCGAAGTTTCCAGAGCTCCCGAGCGTCCGGTCTAAGAAGCAGTTCCAGAGAGGCGCGACCGTTACAATCGGCCTTGCCTATGGCGACCTCTCCCCGACGATCATCGAGGAGGTGGTTTTGTGACGGGGTTAAACGACACTGACATCCGTTTAACGGATGACTGGCAGCTCACACAGGCGGCGGATGGGGACGCACCGCTCTGCTCGGGCCTTGATTGCCTATACCAGAATATCGCCCTCGAAGCACTCACGCAGCCGGGCGATCTGTTTTATGACCTTGCGTTCGGATGGGGGCTCTACGACTTCATACAAAGCGAGGACAGCGAGCTCACCCGACTCGAGATCGCGCAGCGGCCCCGGCTCCGCTTGCAGAAGCGCGAGGTCATCGTTCCCGAAAGCATCAATATTTCAGTAAGCCGCGAGGATGACGCCTTCTGGCTCCGCTGCACTTTCCGCTTTATGGAGGAGGACGAGGCGCGGGAGCTGGATGTCGTCATCAGTCCGGTCGGCGTGGAGGTGGTAGAAAGTGATTGACAAAGAGATACTCGACGAAGTCCTTCCCGTTTCCGAGCTCGAGGAGCTGAAGGAGCAGAAGATAGAGGAGCTTCAGGAGGAGGGCTTCGTCGTCACGAACTTCCACTCGGGCGGCATCTTCTATACGCTGCTCATGGTTGTGCTCCGCATCCGTATCGAGTGCGCCGAGCTTTTCCGCTCCATCCTGAATAATATGTTCGTCTCCCATGCGTCCGGCACATGGCTCGATCTCAAGCTCGCCGACTACGGAAAGAAACGCAAAAAGGCGCAGAAGGCGCGGGGCTATGTCACGGTTAAGCGGTCGGGCGAGGGGGACGCTATCAAGATACCGAAGGGCCACGTCTTCAAGACGGAGACAGACATCAACGGGGAGGAGCTCCGCTTTTTCGTCACTGAGAATACAGTCTTGCAGAAGGGGGCGTCCTCGGTCGATGTCATTGTCGAGGCTGAGAAGGAGGGCTCGCGCTACAATGTGCCGCCCGGCCAAATCTCGAAAACGCTCGTCTATCTCGGCGAGCTGGACTCGATCTCCAACGGCGAGGACTGGATAATCCGCGAAGGAAGCGATACGGAAGACGACGAGAGCTTCCGAGGTAGGGGGCTCCGGTCGTGGGCCGAGCTGTCTCAGCGGGCTATCGAGGACAGCTTCATCAATGCGGCGGAGAGCGTCGCGGGCGTACTGTTCGCACAAGCTGACTGCGCCCATCCGCGCGGGCAGGGCACCGTCGATGTTATCGTCACAGGCACGGCGGGGGAAGCGACGGAAGGACTTCTCAAGGAAGTCCGTGCAGCCGTTGACAAGATAGCGGGGCCATACGATAATATTCTTGTAAAGTCCTCCCAAAATATCGAACAGGACATCGCCGTAACCGTCACGATCGGCGACGCAGCACTCACCGACGAGGAAGTCGAGCGGCGCGTCGAGGCCATCCTCACGGAGCTCCTCGCCGTCCGCAAAGGGCGCAAGCTCAACGAACTCAACCTCTCGGACATCAACCACGCAATCAGAGAGGGACTCTCCTCGGCGACGAATGTCAAGATCACAACGCCCGGGGACGACGTGCTGCTCACGAAGGACAAGGTCATCACGCTCGGGGCTGTCACCGTAACCGTGAAGCGAAGGGAGTGAGACGATGAAAAGGTTCGATAAGTTCGGGGATTATATGTTTGACTTGCTTCCGGCTCCTCTCAAAAAGGGCGCGAGGGCGGTCAACCAGTTTCTCATATTCTTCCGAGTGGTCGGCAGGGAGTTCGACCGCATCAAAGAGGACGCCTTCCGCGTGCGGGAGGAGGCCAACGTCGCAACGGCGAGCCCGGCGATGCTACCCGTACACGGACAAGACAGGGATATGCCGAGGCTCTCGGGCGAGGACGTGGAAGCCTATCGGACGCGGCTCTATATGAAGGGGCTTATTTCTGAATGGGGCGGCACGAAGACAGGCATCCTTTATGCCCTCACCGCGCTCGGTTACGATCAGAGCTATATCGAGCCGTTTTCCGAGCAAGACCCTGAGAGATGGGCCGAGTTCATCATATTCCTCAAGGGCTCCGAGCAGAGCGGCGTCAATAATCTCCGCGTGATAGATGCCGAGGTTATGAAGGTCAAGGAAGGCAGCAGCCTCCCGGCTTACGGCGCAGACGCGGGCAACGTGCTCGCAATCGGCTCGGCCTGCCCTTCGGGGCTGTCATGGTATCCACGCTGCAACGAGATTAGATGCGGCGTATTTCCGCACCGCACGGCGGTCGGCTACCAGTACGGCACCATACTCCACGCAAGCTCGCACAGCGGCGCGGGAGTGGTCGATATTCCCGAAGTCGGCACCGTGGCGGCGTCCAAGAAGTTTTACCAACTGCACGCCTACGCGATGTATCAAGGGTTTGCCTCAAAGGTGGGGCTCACGCCGGATGTCGCGGACGGCCTGAAAGAATATCTCCGATGCTCCGAGGAGACTTTCCACGTCGAGCAGGTAGAGAGGGAAGGAGAAAGCTGATGGCAAAGACACTCACAGAGCAAGGCGTCCAGAAAATCGCGCAGCGGTTCGTCGACTCAATCGACCACGCGGCCTATTATCTGGACGGCGAGCCGAAGACAGTCCCCTTGTTCCGCACGATGGCGGGCGCGGACTCGGCGAAGGTGTACGTCTATTTTGACGATACAATCGTCGGAGAAGTGAGCGACGTTCAGCTCGTCGACAAAGACGGCGATGTCGTGGCGAGTACCGACCGTGTCTTCGAGAAGCCTACGGGCAAGGGGCTATATATAGCCTTCAAATATAAAATCGAAGAAATGGAGGTAGAAACGATTGGACAATTATAAAAAAATCGGATGGCTTGACCACGTCGAAGACATCGAGACGGGCGAAGTCATTCAGGAAGGAACGCCGCTGAGTCAAACGAACCTGAACCACATGGACGACGGCATCGCGGTCAACCGCGAAGCGGTCATCGCCCATGAAGCGCAGCTCGCAGATCAGGCGCAGGAAATCAAAGTCTTGAAAGACAGCGTCCTGAATAACATGGTAAACAATGTTTTTCTCAAGAACTTTGATACCGTTGACAGCGTCCTGATCGTGACGGGCATTTATGACCCAGTGGCGCGAAAAATCTATGTATAGAGTCGCTTGCACTCACAAAGAAGCAAGCTGCATACTCGGAAATTTAATGAGTGGACTTGTTCCGGTATGCGAGAGATGCCGCGAGCTTCGCGACGATTGCCTTGTCCTTATTACAGCGGACGGCCTTGTATTCGAGGGCGAGGCGACTGAGATCGAAGGGAGCAGCGTATTCACGGGGGAGCCCGTGAAAATCAAGTTCACCGAGTACGGTTTTGAGTTTTACGGAGATGTCACGGAGCTCGACCAAATCAGGGGAGCGAGGTGCTTGTTCGTACATGGAACCGTCAGTCCTGCAAAAGAAGGCTGAAATCTTCCTTATGCGGGAGATATACCCCTTGCTAAATAATTTTCCCCAAGCCGAAAAGTTTTCCTTGTCTCAGGAGATCAAGCAATCATGCTACAGGCTTATCCGAGCCGCAGTCATGGCGAATAACCTGACCGTCGTAAAAAAGCGGCTTGAATGGCTCGACGAGGCGGACGCTGAAAAGACGCTCCTCCTCGTACTGGTGAGCGTGGCGCGTGACCGGAAGTATATCACAAAGGGCAAATGCTTCGAGTTACAAGGGAAGCTCAACGAGCTCGGGCGCATTATCGGAGGACTGCAAAAGTTCTTCGCTCAAAAAAGATAATAAAAAGTAACGTACCACCTATTAGGGTTATCTCTGTATGGCGTCGAACCGTGCGAACCGTGGCTACAACTCTGCGCGCTACTGGAATTGGAACTCGCAGTCGAACCGCAACGTCAACCTCGGTTTCCGCCCCGCCTTGTAGGTTATTTCGTCCGATACGGTTACGGCTTTATCGGCGAGTCCTTGTTATACTTCAAGGGAGAGGTAATCCTTCACCGAGCACTAAAACGGTGTAAACATTAGGGACAACCCGCGACGCCGAGGGGCACGCGGCGCGTCTATAATGTGGGTAGAAACCCGCGTCACTGGTGCCAAGCTGAAAGGATGCCACTTATGACGAAATTCCCCTTAAAAACAAAAGCTATCCCGCCCATTATGCCGCCTTCTCCCTTCGAGGAAGTCGTCGGTTATGAAAGGATAGAGACACACTACGCGGAGGCCCTCAGAGGGCCGCGCAGATATAAGAAAGAGGCCGTCCTTTATGACCTCTATCGGGAGCTCAACAACGTCCAGCTCTGGCGCGACCTACGCGCCGGGCGGTACGTTCCGGGCCCTTATCACAAGACCATCATAACCGAGCCGAAACGCCGAGAGCTGTCTATTCCGCAGCTTCGGGATAAGATCGTACAGCTCACCATACACGAGGAACTGCAAAACCTTTTCCGCCCTGTATTCCTGAACCGTTCTTTCGCGTGTCAGTATGGCCGGGGCCCTGTTCGGGCCGCGTACAACGTCCAGCACGACCTAAAAACAGCACACAGGAAATGGGGAGACGCCGCCGTCATTATCAAGATCGACGTCAAGAAGTTTTTCTATAGCATCGACCGGACTATACTCAAGAGGATAATCGCGAAGCGGTTCGGAGCGATTAAGAAGAAACGCCCGGAAAGGTATGACGATCTCCTTCGGTTCTATAAACTGCTCGTCGCAGTCATTGACTCGAGTCCAGAAGGGGAGCGGGGCATCCCTCTCGGGAATGTCAGCTCTCAGGACATGGCGAATATTTACCTCAATGAGCTCGACCAGTATTGCGTGAGATACCTCGGCATTAAGCTCTATACTCGGTATATGGATGATGTTGTCATCGTCGCGCCGGATAAGGAAACGGCTCGGGAATGGCTTACGAAAATCAAGGCATACCTCGCAGAGAGGCTACACCTTGAAACAAACCAGAAAACTAAAATATTTTATACGCGGCAGGGCGTAAACGCCTACGGCTTCAAAATCAAAGGGACGCATCTCTTGCTCCGCACCGAAACAAAACGGGCGGTCAAGAGACGCACAAAGAAAATGATGGAGAAGATGCGCGCCGGAGAGATTACGAGAAAGGAGGTGGAGCAGGCCGCCTACTCGTGGCTCGGTTTTGCGCGATGGGCGAACGCATACACGCTATGTAAAAAAGTGTTTGCACCCTACCGCTTTATCAAAGTGGAAGGAGAGATGCTTTATGGCGCAATATCTCGGCCTTGTAAAACTCGGAGGCTTTTACAAAAACGGCACAATCTTACCAAGACCCACAAGACCGTGGAGACCTGACTCGGACTTCGGTCAAGAAGTAAACGGAAATATACCGGAGATGTCCGGCTCCATGTCAAACTACTCCTTCGGGGACACGCCCTCGGCGGATGCAAATAAACTTCAATGGCACAAGATAAAGGACGGCAGCAAGACCCTCCTGATCTGCGACCGAGTTATTCTTGTTTCCGTCTCATGGGACGACCTGAACGGCGCGGGCTTCATTTTCGGTAAGACCATCACGATCGACGGCGCAAAGTATAAATGCCGCAGTCTGACAGGCGGCAGCAACCGACGAGGCGGCGACTCGTATGCGGGCGGAACCCCGACAAATAACGAGTGGGACAGGTTCATCACCCGCGAGGAAGTCATAACAGGGCTTCCAGCTCCGACGAGTACCGACCTTGATAGCGGCTTAAACGAAACGGACAGGACGAGCGCACATAATAAGTTTTGGAATTGGGGCTATGTGTATTCATGGTGCCAAGAGACTTATGAAAACGACGCGTCGCACCGTGCGAACCGTGGCTACAACTCTGCGCGCTTCTGGTATTGGCTCTCGCAGTCGAACCGCTACGTCTACCTCGGTTTCCGCCCCGTCCTTGAAGTCCTGAACACTGACCCTCTGATCTCTGACACAGACAGAGACCTCGGAGACAAGAACGCAAACTTCACGATCGAATACACCGTCGACGATGCGGATGCCGGAGACGTGCTCACGGCGACCGAGTACCTCGACGCGCAAAAGACGAAGTCTTTTGCGCCGACGCGAAAAGTGAAAAATACGATCTCCGTTCCGGTCGACACGCTCTCCCTCGGGCAGCATACAGTCAAGGTGGAGGTCAGCGACGGGCAGGGAGGAAAGGCAAGTCGGACGTGGACGTTCCGCCGCACCAACAGCACGCCGACGATCTCAGGCACCGACACCAACCTCGGGGACAAGAACCTCGGCTTCACCTATGAATATACGGTCGACGACGCGGACGGCGACGAGCTGACCGTCACGGAGCAGCTCAACGGCGACACGCTCCGCACCATCAACAACGCCCCGAAGAAAGAGACCCTCTCGCTCACGATTGACGCGGAGAAGCTCTACTCTCTCGGCCTGAATACGGTGAACAACCTCGTTATTACCGTCACAGACGGAAAGGGCGGCACAGCTTACCGCCGTCTCACCTTCAAGCGTACCAACAGCGCGCCGACTATCTCGGGACAGGACAAGGATGTCGGATTGCAGACGGGGGGCTTTTCGGAGAAGTACACTGTCAACGACGTTGAGGGCGATAATGTGGTCGTTACCGAGTTCGTGGACGACAAGCAGATAAGGAGCTATAAGGCTACGCTCGGCCAAGAGGAGACGATCGAACTCAGTCGGGAAAACTGGCTCGTTCTCACGAATGGGAACCATCAGCTCCGCATCGAGGCGGTCGACGGAAACTTCGCGACCTCTGTCCGCGTCTTTACTTTCCAGAAGAAGGAGACGGTCATTTGCTTCCAGCTCCCCGAGCCGGAGGAGACCGATGCGATGGCGACGAAAGTGCTCGTCACCCCTACATGGACAATAGAGGGCGCGACGGCAAAAGTCGAGGCGTGCAATAACGCTTTTGACGATGTTCCGACGTGGGAGGACATCACGGCACAAGTAATGATTAACCGCGTTTTCATGTTCCAGAATAAGACCAAAACGGCGGAGAAGTGGGGCGTCGACATCCGCTTTACAATCACCAAAAACGAGGGATATGAAGGCGAGGTCTCGATCTCGGGTTTTGGAGGTGCTTATGAGTAAATCAATGACCTATCTGACGCCGAAGACGTCGATCGCCGCGCTCAATGCAGAGCAGCAGCGCGCCGCCGACGCGCAGGCCGTCGCGGAGATTATGTTCGTACAGGCGGCAACAGCGGAGCAGCTTGACGAACAGACGATTATTAAGTTCCCGAGCCTTTTCGTCGAATGGGATGAAAACTGGAGGGGGAAGGCGGGCGACATCGTTCAGGACGAGGGCAACCTATACAGGTCTATTCACGATGTCACCGATGCGGGGCAGAATACCAAGCCCTCGGAGACGCCCGCGATGTGGACTCGTATCGGCAACCCTCTCGAGGAGTTCCCTGAGTGGGTGCAGCCGCTCGGAGCACACGACGCCTATAGCAAGGGCGCGAAGGTTTCCCATAATGGCGAGAAGTGGACGTCTGACGTTGACTCGAACGTATGGGAGCCGGGGGTCTACGGATGGACGAAGTACGTCGAACCGGAAGCCGCCGCAGAGCTTGCAGAGGAGGCCGTAGAGCCCGAGGAGAGCTCCGCCGAGGAGTAATTCAGGTAAACCAAAAGAAGGCCGCAGAGGGGCGGAAAGTGCCTCTCTGTGGCCTTCTGAAATAAGCCGCCCTTTTGCATGGCTCGCCTGTGATTTTCGGGGCGGGCGATGCAAACGAACGGCTCGGAACTTCTTCTGAGAAACGCTCGATTTTTTATCAAAAATGTTGAGCGAGTTTCTCAAAAATCTTGTCGCGCTACAGTTGCGTTGAGAAAGAGTTCATCTGCTTGCGGTAAAAATATAAAATCTGATGTTGTAAGTTCCGGCGGGGATGCCCGCAGATGAGGTTTTTATCTTTCAGGAAGGAAAAAACGAACGATGCGAGTGAAGATTATTTCCGACAGCACGTGCGACCTGTCGCCCGCGCTGCTCGAACGCTATGATATTGCCGTCACGCCGCTGTGCGTCATCAAGGACGGCAAGGACTTCCACGATGGTGTGGACATCACGCCCGCCGACATTTTTGCCCACGTGGACGGCGGCGGAGACCTTTGCAGCACGTCGGCGGTCAGCCAGTACGAGTACGGCGAGATGTTCGCGCGCTACGCGAACGAGTATGACGCGGTGGTGCAGATCACCATCGGCGCGAATTTCTCCTGCTGCTATCAGAATGCCTGCGCCGCGGCGCAGGAGTATGCGAACGTCTTTGTGGTCGATTCGGAGAATCTGAGCACCGGCCAGGGCCTCCTGGTCGTCGCGGCGGCGAAGCTCGCCGAGCAGGGCCTTTCCGGCGCGGAGATCGCCGAGCGCGTGCGCGCGCTCGCGCCGAAGGTCGAGGCGAGCTTTTTGATCGAGCGCCTCGACTACATGCGAAAGGGCGGCCGCTGCTCGGCTGTGGCCGCGCTGGGCGCGAATCTTCTGCACCTGAAGCCCTGCATCGAGGTGCGAAACGGCAAGATGGCCGTGTGCAAGAAGTACCGCGGCTCGTTTGAAAAGTGCATCCGCCAGTATGTAAAAGAGCGCCTTGACGGGCGCGAGGACATCGCGCCGGAGCTCACGTTCATCACCCACGCGGCGGCGGACGCGAACGTCGTGGCCGCGGCGAAGGAGGAAGCGGCACAGTACGGATCGTTTGAGACCGTCGAAGAGACGCAGGCGGGCTGCACCGTCTCGTGCCACTGCGGCCCGAACACGCTCGGCATCCTGTTTGTGAGAAAGTAAAGGAGAAACCACCGTATGGCTCGCCATACGGTGGTTCTTTTTTCAGACTTTTACGCTTTTTCGCCAAAAGACGACTGCCAGCGCGGTGCAGACCGCGATGGCGGCGGCATAGGGGATGACGAGCAGAAACGCGGTGCTCGCCGGTGCGCTGTAGGAAGCGTAGCGGATGCCCCAGAGCATATCGCAGTAGTTGAACGCGACAACGGCGCACATCACGTCGGAGAGCAGGATCGCCAGCGCGGCGAAGGTGCGGGACAGAGCTTTCATGGAGAGACCTCCCTGTTTATTTGTGTTTCGTACTTTTGAGCAGCAGCGCCGCGCCCGCAGCAATGGCTGCGACGCAGAGCAGCAGAAAAATGCCACTGCCGTCGATGCGGATCATCGACGATCCGCTGATCTGCGCGGGAACGGACGGGACAAGGATCGACAAAACGCCATAGACGATCAGCGCGGCCGCGCCGCCGAAGCAGAGAATGAGGCTCAAAAGCCGCATCGTCCGGTGCTCCTCCTGAGCTTCGGCGGGCGCGGCATCCGGCGCACCGTCTTTTATAAGGTAGTCGAGTGAGACGCCGAAGTAATTGCTCAGCGCGAGGAGCTTGTCGCTCTCAGGCATCGCGCTGCCGCCCTCCCATTTAGAGATGGCCTGACGCGAGACGTTCAGCGCCTCTGCAAGCTGCTCCTGCGAAAGACCGCTCTTTTTGCGCAGTGCATAGAGTTTTTCAGGTAGTGCCATGGTTCCTCCTTTCGCAAAAAGCATAGCGTTAGTGTGCGCAAAATGCCATGTATTGCAGTAGACAATTGCGCAACCGTGGGTAGCAATGAAGACTTTTTGCGGAAAACAGTCCTGTTTTCACCCATTTTACCATGCGGAGGGGGAAAGCGCCAGCGGAGAGCAAAAAATCGCCCGAACTGGAATTTGTTCGGGCAATTTTGGTTCAGTTCTGTTCCTCGGAGGGGGCGTTCTTCTTTTCAAGCTCCGCGCGCAGCATGCGGTTTTCAGCCTGCAGGGCGTCGAGCTTGTCGTTCAGCGGGGCGAGCTGCTTTTTGAGCTCGCGTGCGACGATGCCCTGATAGAATTTGTAGCGGCTCGCTGTGCCGGCTGCGGCGCACACGATAGTCACGCCGCCGGCGATGAGGCCGGCCTTTTTCCAGTCGACCTTGCGGACGACTTGCAGCACGGCGCGCTGGTCGAGCTTTTTGCCGCGCAGCGGCGCGGGCGCAGCGCTCTCCGCGCGCACGGGGAGAATGTGGATGGTTTCGAGCATTTTCATCGGATCGTCCTCCTTGATCCATGTTATTTTTCGACTCTAAAGGTACCATGCCGCATGCGGAATGTCAACCGCGGGGATGCGTTGCAATGGATAGAAAAACGTGCTATGATGACCGAAGATTTTTGATTCGAAAGGAAGCGAGGGGAGCGATGCTCCCGCGTTGACATGATCGCAATTCTGCTTGCGCCGGTGTACCTGCTGGCGAATTATTATTTACTGCGCCGCGTGATGGGCTGGGTGAAGGCCTGGTTCCCGTTTTTCCGCACAGCGCGCCACTGGGCGCTGCCCGTGGCTGTGCAGGCGTTTCTGGCCTGCTCCATCGTCATCGCGTTTTTCCTGCCGGAGGGGCGGGCACGGCGCGTGATGAAGCTCATCGGCAACTACTGGCTCGGCGTACTGCTGTATGTGCTGCTCGCGGTCATCGCGGCGGACCTGCTGCGGCTGCTGCTGGGGTACGTGCTGCCGTTCAAGCACATTTTCGTCACGACACAGATGCACCGCATCGCGGGCTGTGTGTGCGCGCTGGTCATTTTGATCGCATCCATCTGGGGCGTCGTCAACGCGCGCATCATCCACGTGACGCCGTATGACGTGACGGTCGATAAGACTGTTGAGGGCATGGACGAGATGAAGGTTGTGCTCGTGGCCGACCTGCACCTTGGCTACAACATCGGCGAAAAGCAGATGCAGCAGATGGTAGACAGGATCAACGAACAGGACGCCGACCTCGTCGTCATCGCGGGAGACATCTTCGATAACGAGTGGGAGGCGGTGGAAGCCCCTGAGACCATCGCCGCCACGCTGCGCAGCATCCGGTCGAAATACGGCGTTTACGCCTGCTACGGCAACCACGACATCGAAGAGCCGGTGCTCGCAGGCTTCACCTTCCGCCAGAGCAAGAAGAAGGAGAGCGACCCGCGCATGGACGAATTCTTGAAGGACGCGAACATCACGCTCCTGCGTGACGAGGGCATGCTCATCGACGGAAAGTTCTACCTTTATGGCCGCCCCGACGCGCACCGCCCGGGCCGCGGCATCGAGACGCGCAAGACGCCCGATGAGATCACGGCAGGTCTGGACAAGGATAAGCCCATCATCGTCCTCGATCACCAGCCCAAGGAGCTACAGGAGCTCGCGGACGCGGGCGTCGACATAGACCTCTGCGGCCACACGCACGATGGACAGATGTTCCCGGGAAATCTCACCATCAAGCTGATGTGGGAAAATGCCTGCGGGTATCTCCAAAAGGGAAAGATGCACAACATCGTCACCTCCGGCGTCGGCCTGTTCGGACCCAACATGCGCGTGGGAACAAAAGCAGAGATTTGTCCGATTACCATTCATTTTGCAAAGAATTAAAGGCTCAGGAAGCCTTTAGAAATTCCCAGCGGCCGCGCAGGGGAAGCGGTTAAGGGGGATATTCTCTTTCCTCGGAAAGAGAATATCCCCCTTTGACCCC
>OJRI01000217.1_pt1 | contig 46068 bp, 29 predicted proteins | sample 1599151 | NCBI WGS metagenome assembly OJRI01 (sample SAMN03922457, study PRJEB24848) | human gut metagenome | isolation source: stool sample | host: Homo sapiens | place: Germany | collected 2009-11
CAGAGCCCTGCCGGAGTCCAGAGGCAGAGCCCTGCCGGAGTCCAGAGGCAGAGCCCTGCCGGAGTCCAGAGGCAGAGCCCTGCCGGAGTCCAGAGGCAGAGCCCTGCCGGAGTCCAGAGGCAGAGCCCTGCCGGAGTCCAGAGGCAGAGCCCTGCCGGAGTCCAGAGGCAGAGCCTCTGGGGTCTCCCCATAAATCGTTTCATTCACCCGTATGGTGTTTGAATAAATAGGTTTCCCGAAAATGAAAGGAGTGCTTACAATGAAGAAGTTCTTTGCTCTGGCTCTGGCGCTGGTTCTGGCGCTGTCTCTGACGGTTGCGTCTGCGGACGAACTGAAGGTCATCCGCGTTGGCGCGACGGCTGCCCCGCACGCGGAGATTCTCGAATCCGAAGCGGTGACGGCAAAGCTGGCGGAACTGGGCTACAAGCTCGAAGTCGTTGTGTACGAAGGCTATGTGCTGGAGAATCCGGCAGTTGCTGACGGCACGGACGATGCGAACTATTTCCAGCACAAGCCCTACCTCGACTCCTACAACGAAACCGCTTCCGAGAGCGAACAGCTTGTGTCCGCGTTCACCGTGCATTACGAGCCCTTCGCCATCTACTCCAAGAAAGTGACCAACCTTGCTGACCTGCAGGACGGCGCGCACATCGGTCTGCCGAACGACCCCTCCAACGAGACCCGTGCTCTGCTGCTGCTGGAGGCTGCTGGCCTGATTACCGTGCCGGAAGGAACGACCGCTGCGTCTGCCCTGACCAAGTACGACATCACCGCCGAAATGAACCCCCACGGCTATGTGTTTGACGAAGTGGCGGCTGAACTGCTTGCCCCCACCCTCGAAGACTACGACATTGCCGTCATCAACGGCAACTATGCGCTGGACGCTGGCCTGAAGCCCACCACGAACGGTCTGTTCGTCGAAGCGGCTGACTCTGAGTTCGCCACCCTGTACGCAAATATCGTCGCGGTTCGCCCCGCTGACCTTGATTCCGACTGGCTGAAGGCGCTGCACACCGCGCTGACTTCCAAGGAAGCCTACGACTACATGATCACCACCTACGAAGGCGGCGTTATCCCCACCTTCACTGTGGAAGAAGCGGAGTAATCCCGTTTCCCCAAGACCGTCTGCAAGCACGCAGGCGGTCTTTTTTCGTCAGCGGAAGTGGGAGTAGCGGAATTCGCATGAGCGATTTTCCCCGCAGCAAAAAGACCAGCACCGAGAGAAACAGCTTCTCTCGATGCTGGTCGGTCGCGCCCATCTGACGCGACAATGCGCAGCGCCATGATAGAGCAAGTTGGGAGGCGCTTCTGAGGAAGCGCAAAGTTACTGGCAGGGACGCTTCGCTGCCTGCGCCTTTGTTGGCTGTTTTCTTTGAGTAGATTTGACGAGGAACAGTTGGAGCGTTGCCCCAAACCCCACCAGAGGCGCCGCCTCTGGACTCCGCAAGGGGCATTGCCCCTTGACCCTTTCGGCGGCGCCCCGGCTTGAGCGCTTTTCACTTACGCTTTGGGTAAAGTGGCTTTTTCACCCTCCAATGTGCGAAGCGATTTCCTACTCTGAAAAAACAAGCAGGTCAGCACCCCCATCAGCGCCAGCGCCGCATAAAAGCACGCCGCGCCGCTGCCTTCATCCCGTCCGAACAGCATTTCCAGCCACGGCAGCGGATTCCGCATCATCGGTCGAAACACCGCATCCACCAGCGCCCCGCCCAGCGTATACCCGACCGGGATTGTGAAGAATTGCAGCGCATTCCGCACCGCGTACACCCTTCCCTGCATTTCTTCCGGGATGTTCAGCCGCATCAGCGCATCAAGATTCGCGCTCATGACGGGAATCAACAGCCACCCCAGCGCAGCGCCCACGCACCACGTCGGCAGATTCCGCCCAAACGCGAGCAGGAAGTTCTCCGTGCCCATCGAGACGAGCAGACAGCCGCACACCACCCGCACGCGGCTTTTCGGCGCGGGGAGCAGGACGGCGAGCAGGCTGCCCATCAGCGTCGCCAGCGCGGCCACGGTGGAGAAGATGCCCATGGAAGTCTCCCCGCCCCAGCTCCGCGAGAGCAGCAGCGACGGCAACGCGGCTTCGTACATGGACGAGACGAGGTTAATCGCCGCGAGGTACAGCACGAGCGTCAGCAGCCCGGGCGCTTGGCGGAAGAACCGCAGCCCCTGCCGGGTCGAATCAAGGAAGGACTCGTGCGGACTGCCAGTTTGCCGCTTCGGAATACGGATGAAGCACAGCAGCGCCGTGAACGCGACGGCGAATGTCGCCAAATCCGCGAACATGACCGCGCGCAGACCGCCGAGCGTCATCAGCGCCATTGCCAGCACAGGTGTCAGCAGCCCGGACAGGCTGGACGAGAGATACCGCAGTCCACCGACCCGCTGGTACTGCGATTTCGGCAGCAGTGCGGTCGTTGCGGCTTCGCTGGCGGGCTGCTGGAGCGTGTTCATCAAGCCGTTCAGCGCGTTAAGCAGGTACAAGTGCGTGATTTGCAGCCGTCCCGTTTGCAGCAGGACGAGCGCCGCGACGGTTGTGCACGCGGCAAGCGCATCGCTGACGAGCATCGTCCGGCGCGTATCGAGGCGGTCAACCAGCGCGCCGCAGAACAGGCTGAATACGACATACGGCGCGTAGCTGCTGACCGTCAGCAGCGCGGTGGACAACGCCGACCCGCTCTGCTGATACGCCCAGATAACAAGCGCGTAGCTGGTCATGGCGCTGCCGAGCGACGAAAGCGCCTGCGTCGTGAACAGCAAAAGGAATGTGCGCAATTCGCGCAGAGACTCAAAAAACGAATGCAGTTTCATATGGCTTTGCTCCTTCATGCAAATAATCCGCATGGATGGAATGCCATTTTTAGATGAAAATGCCCCAAGATGCGCCGCGAATTTTTCATTCTGGCTAACGCGAATGAAACGCAGCGTAGTAGCGCTACGCTAAGTGGAATGAGCGGACGCATGAATGGAAAAGGCGCAAGCAGATGGGGCAGGTGAATCTAAAAATGGCATACTGCGCAAAGCCGCAGGACGCTCCATGCAACGCCCTTACGACGCGCATGGAGCCAATGCAGTCATCAAAATCACGGTTTTCACCCCGCTTTTATGCGTTCAGTGTGTAGATTCGGCTGATTTCGCCGTCAATGTCACTCCGGCTGTCCAGATAGGTGCAGCCGTATTTTTCGTACACATTCGCGTGGTCGGTCGCGATATAGACGCGGTTTTCCCCATTCTGTCGGGCGATTTCCGCCAGCTCGTGCAGCAGCTTTCCGGCAATTCGCTGATGACGGTACGCGGGGAAGGTGTACACAAAGCCGAACCACGGGCGGAGTTCCGGTGCATCCACGCAGTCGCGGTCGGTCAGCGTCGCAAAGGCGGCGATTTGGTCGCCCGCCATCAGAAAGTAGCAGTCGCCCGCACCGAGGGTGTGATGGAACTGTTCCTTTTCGAGCAGCTCCGTCAGGAACTTCGCCGCGCCCCACTCGCAGGCGCGAAGCTGTGCGAGGAGTTGGGGCTGGTTAGGCGAAGTGAAGTAGGATGTCAGGTACATGGTGGATTTTCCTCCGATGGGTCAGCAGTGCTTGTGAATAAAATCCGCAATGATTTGCAGCACGTCCTCCGTCCAGAAAGGCGCTCCGCCGTGGTTGACGCCTGCCAGCTCGATGTAATCCGCCTCGGCGCCATTCTGCGTCAGGCGTTCGTAGAGCGTCCGGCTATGCGCAACGTTGACCTGCGCGTCGCGGTCGCCGTGGAGCAGGAGAATCGGCGGAACGGCGCGGTCGGGCGCGAGATAGGTCTGTGCGCTGGCTTCCGCGAGTTTTTCCGGATGTTCCTGCAGGCAGGACACGCCCAGCAAATCCGCGGTCGGGCGGAAAGTCGCGGGCATATTGGCCGGAACGCCTTCTTTTGCGCAGCGGAACAAGTCGCTCGGCGCGGATTCCGCAATCACGCCGCGAATCGGGAAATTCAGCAGTTCCGACACATCCGCAATTCCCGCCGCCTGACGCAGCGCCGTCAGCAGCGCGATATGTCCGCCGGAGGAATTGCACATGAGGAAGGTGCGCGCCATGTCGATATGGAACAGCTTCGCGAGTTGTTCTGCGATATAGTGGATGGCGCGGTGCACATCCTCTACCTGTGCGGGGAAAGGCGCGATTTTCGATTCGCGGTACTGCACGGATGCAACGGCGAATCCCCTTTCCGCAAGTTTTGCCAGTGCGGGGATGCTGTTGTACATTTCCTGCTGATACCACGCGCTGCCGGGCAGAAAGGCAATCAGCGGCACGGTTTCGCCATCCTGCCATTGCGGGCGGTACGGGATGATGAGCTGCATTTTCCGCTGCGTTTCGCCGTAGGTGGCGTAGGTAACATCGGGGATGTAGAGGTATTCGAGGGTGTCGAGGGAGACGGTGCGGGTTTGGCGCATGAGGAGGATGTCTCCTTTCCTGCTATCGGGTCGCGCCCATTTGGCGCGACAATATGCGAGTAGTGGATAGAGCGGCTTGGGGGCGCTCCTGCGGGAGCGCGAAGTTACTGGCAGGGACGCTTCGCTGCCTGCGCCTTTGTTGGTGGCTTCCTTGGAATTGAGCGCCCGAAAAACAGTTGGGGCGTTGCCCCAAACCCCACCAGAGGCGCCGCCTCTGGACTCCGCAAGGGGCATTGCCCCTTGACCCTTTTTTTCGGCGCCCGGCTTGGTCGCTTTTCCCCTACTCCGCTTTTATGCGGCTTTAGGCGCGCGCCATCGCCCCATCCAAAATCTCCAGCCCCTGTTCCTCCTGGAACTGATTCGTATACAGCTGATAATAATACCCCTGTTTCGCAATCAGCTGCTGATGCGTCCCATCTTCCGTAATCTTGCCATTCTGAATCACCAGAATCCGATCCGCCGACCGAATCGTAGAGAGTCGATGCGCAATGATGAAGCTCGTCCGCCCCGCCAGCACCTTCTGAATCGCGTGCTGAATCAGCTGTTCCGTCTCCGTATCAACCGAGGACGTGGCCTCGTCCAGCACGAAAATAGACGGGTTCGTCAGAATCGCGCGGGCGAAGGAAATCAGCTGTTTCTGCCCGGTGGAGAGGCGGTTGCCGCCCTCGCCAACGTCCGCCTGATAGCCATCCTTCATGTTGCGGATGAAGGGTTCCGCGCCGACCATGCGGGCGGCTTCCGCCACTTCCTCGTCGGTGGCATCGGGGCGGCCGTAGCGGATATTATCCGCAACCGTGCCGGAGAAAAGGTGCGGCGACTGCAGGACGTAGCCGAGGTTGGACTGAAGCCACAGCTGACTGCGCGTGCGGTAATCCGCGCCGTCGATGAGGATTTTGCCCTCCGTCGGCTCATAGAAGCGGCAGACGAGGTTGACGATGGTGGACTTGCCGCTGCCGGTTTCGCCGACAAGGGCAATGGTCTGCCCGTGCTGGATGTGCAGGTTGAAGTGTTCCAGCACCTTTTCGCCCTCTTTGTAGCGGAAGGTGACGTCCTCGAAGTCAATGTCGCCGATAAGCTTGGGCCAGTTTTCGGTCTTGGGGTGGAAATTGTCGCCGTATTGCGCCACCACTTCGGGAGAATCCACAATATCGGGTTCCGTTTCCAGCAGGCTGATGACGCGCTCCGCCGCCGCCTGTGCGGATTGCAGTTCCGCGAAGATGCGGGCAATATCGCGCACAGGCTGGAAGAAGCTGACGGTGTAGTTGATGAACATGGTCAGCGTGCCGACGGTCATAGCGACGCCGAAAACGTGCGTACCGCCGATGACGCTGTTGCCGCCCTGCCAGAGCGCATACGCCGTCGCCAAAGACCCCAGCGACACGACGATGGGCAGAAAGAGGTTCGACAGCGTCGCCGCGCGGATGGACGCGGAACGCATGGAGGCGGAAACCGTCTCGAATTCCTGGATGTTCAGTTCTTCGCGCACAAGGGTTTTCGTCGTCTTTGCGCCGTTGATGCCCTCATTGAAGCCCGCGGTAATCTGGCTGTTGTTCTTGCGCACCTGACGATACGCCGCGAGAATCGCCTTCTGGAACTTCCAGCTGATGACGGCCAGCGGCGGCAGCACCAGCATGACGATCAGCCCCAGCCGGCAGTTGATGGTCAGCATCCGCACAGCGCAGGCAACCAGATACACCGCGCCCCAGCACAAGTCCACCAGCGACCAGCCGATGGTGTCCGCAAGGCGCTGCGTGTCGTTGGTCAGGCGGGACATGAGGTATCCTACGGGCATCCGGTCGTAGTAGGAGAAGGGCAGTTCCTGCAGTTTCTGGAAACCGAGCTTGCGAATCAGGTAGCACGTTCCGGTTTCGACAATGCCGCACTGCCGCAGAAAGCCGAAAATCGTCGCCACTTGCACTGCCGTCAGCAGCGCATACGCTACGACGAACCCAACCAGCCCAGCCGTGCTGTGGTTGGCAATGAACACGTCAATCGCGTAGGCATTCATGTTCGGCATAATCACGTCGATGATTGCAGAAACCGCCATGAAAAGCACAACCGCAATCAGGTTCTTGTGGTACGGCTTTGCAACCTTGATGAGCTTGCGCCACAGGGAGAGATCAAATCGTTTGGTATAATCCTGTTCCTGAAAGGACTGCATATCAGTTCACCCCTTCCGCCGCCTTGGCCTGCGTCAGTTCTTCCTCCAAGGCGTTCTGGATGCTGTTGATGCGCTGGTACAGGCCCGGCTGGCTGCACAGCTCAGCGTGCGTGCCCTGCTGCGTAATCTGCCCGTTCTCCAGCACGAGGATGAGGTCAGCCTGCGAGAGCGTCGTCACGCGGTGGCTGATGATGAGGGTGGTCACGTCCTTCTGCTCGTGTCGGAGGGCAGCGCGAATCTGCGCGTCCGTCTCGGTATCCACGGCGGAAAGGGAGTCGTCGAAGATGAGGATGTTGTTGTCCTTGAGCAGTGTGCGCGCAATGGCGATTCGCTGCTTCTGTCCGCCGGAGAGTGTCACGCCGCGTTCGCCCACGACCGTCTCCCAGCCCTTATCCGCCTTGGCGATAAAGCCGGATGCGCTGGCGATATCCGCCGCGTGCTCAATGCGTTCCGCCTCCTGTTCCGGCGCGGTGATGCCCACGTTCTCCCGGATGGACTTGGAGTACAGGAACGGCTCTTGCAGAATCAGGCCGACGTGTGCGCGCAGATATTTGCGGTCAATCTGCTGAATATCCACGCCGCCGATGGTGATTTTGCCGCTCGTGGGCGTATACAGCCGCTGCAGCAGGTACATCATGGTGGATTTGCCGCTGCCCGTGCCGCCCAGCACTGCCGCCGTCTTGCCCGCGGGGATGGTGAAGGACACGTCGCGCAGCACCGGCACGTTGTCATCCGGATAAGCGAAGGACACATGGTCAAACACAATGTCGCCGTGCAGGTCAGGCTTCAGGGCGTTCGGCTCGTCCGGCTCGGCTTCCTCATGCAGAATCGCCTGCACGCGCTTCATAGATACCATTGCTTTGCCCGCGTCGGACAGGGTGCGGCCCAGCTGACGAATCGGGAAGAGCAGCATCCCCAGCGTGGAGGTGAAAACAATCAGCGTACCGACGGTAATCCAGCCGTTGCAGGCGTAGATGATGCAGACCACCAACGTCAGCAGCGTCTGCGTCATGCTGATGGCATCGCCGCCGCCCCAGTAGATGGCAAGCAGTTCATTCAGGCGGAGGTTCTTCTTGCGCAAATCGTTGTTCACGCGGTCAAACTTCTCCACCTCGCGCTCCTGCTGTCCGAAGGCGCGCACGACGCGGACGCCGGAGAGGTTCTCCTGCAAAACGGCGTTCAGCACACCGTCCGCTTCGTCCGCCACCTCAAAGGACTTATGCACCATCTTGAAGAACCACGTCGCGAAGCAGAACAAAGGCGGCACAAGAATCAGGCTGTAGAGCGTAATCGGCACGGAGCGCGGCAGCAGGATGCTCATGGCGATAACGACCATCAGCACCGTGTTGACGACTTCCATCACCTGAACCGCCAGAAAGCGGCGAATCGTATCCACGTCAGATGTGCAGCGCTGAATCAGCTCGCCCGCCTGCGCTTTAACGTGGTACGCAAACGGCAGGTGCTGCAAATGGCGGTAGAGGTCATTGCGCAGTTTTCGGGCGATATTTTCACTCGCAATCGCGGAGGAACGCCCCTTAATGAACGTGAACACGCCGTTGACGATGTTCATCAGGATGAGCGCCAGCGCGGGAATCCACAGATTTTGGCGGAGGAAATCGCGTCCGCCGAGGGCGTTAATCGGGTTCATGAGGAAATCCGGCATTGTGAACGGTTCGCTGCCCAGTATGCTGTCCACGATTTCGGAGAGCAGCAGCGGCGTTAAAAAGCCGATGATGACCATCATGATGGTCGCAATGAGTGCCCAGAGGAAATGCGTCCAGTTCTGCCCGATGAGGGAGAGCATTGCGCCGAACGGGGTCTGTTTCTTCTTTGGTTTCGTTGTGGTGCGCTGCGTAGGAAATCACTCCTTTCAAGAGAGACAAAGTGGTTGATGACTCATAACTGCCCATTGTATGCTTTTTTCGAAAAGGGTACGAAAAAAGCACCATCCGTCTGAATGCAAACGGCTGGTGCTGCACACAAAACGCATGGTAACAGGAAAAGAGCGTGGAATTTTCCTATTACGGGCGCATATGGGCAGAAAGAGCCGTCGCAGTCAGTCCATTGGCACGGGATACAAGGGTTAAAATCATCATGGTCATTGCGAGGGCCTCCTTTCTGCATAATTTTGATTTTGTTGTGCTTCTCGCAAGCACGCAAGAAACAGTGTAGTCGAAAGTCAAGGTTTTGTCAAGGGGCAAATGGCGGTTTTTTCAAATATTCATCCCATCTTGCGCAGGATTCCCGTTTTCCCAGTCCCAAACCGCCTTTTCAATCAAGTCGGCAGCATTGGCGCAGCCGTGTTCATTGCGCAGGGCCTCCCCGATGCACGCCGCGTTGCGCGTGTATTCCGGGTTGCTGATGAGTGCGCGCAGCCCCTCCGCCAGATTCTCTGCCGTCAGCTTATCGCGCGGAATCGCTTTCGGCCCGCACCCGGCAGCGTACACCCGCTCCGCCCAGAACGGCTGATCGCCGCCGAACGGCACAACGAGCGTCGGCAGCGCATGGCGCAGGCTGGTTGCGGTCGTCCCCGCGCCGCCGTGATGCACCGCCCCTGCCATATGCGGGAACAGCCAGTCATGCGGCACACTTTTCACATAGAAGATGTTCGCATCTTTTGTCTTTGCTTCCTGCTGACCCCAGCCCAGTGCCACCACCGCCCGCACACCGGACAATTTCACCGCCTGCCGGATGATTTCCGCCAGTTCACCCATGTCGCCCGACACCATCGACCCAAAGCCGATGTACACCGGCTCGTCGCCCGCGCGCAGGAACTCCGCCAGCGCCGGGTCAGGCGTGTAGTCCACCGGGCGCTCATCCCACCAGAAACCGGACATGTGGATGTTGTCCGCCCAATCCTCCGGGCGCGGCACAAGCGTCGGGCTCATGGCGTAAATCACGGGTACTTGCTTGCCCAGCACATCATAATCCGGTTTCAAGCGGACGCGGCGCTTTGCCATGTCGTTCTCCTTACGCCAATCCGAGAGGTAGCGGTGCTCCAGCGCCGAAATCAGCAGATACCCGATGCGGTAGCTCAGCACATTCCACCACTTGCCGAGCTTGCGGAACGGCGCGGATGAAATTGGCATATCCTTGCACGGATCCATCGGGAAATACTGCGTCTGGATGCACGGAATATCGTACTTTTCCGCAATCGAATAGAACATCGTCCCGAAGAACGTGCAGACGATGGCTTCCGCGCCCTCCGCGCAGTGCAGCAAATCATCCAGCAGCATCGGCGCAATATCGCGGATACCCTTCTCAAACTCCTTCAAGTACCGCACGCCCACCGCGTCCGGCTGGAGCAGCCGCCCCATCATATCCACCACATCGCCAGAAATGGGATAGAAGGACATTCCCGCTTCCTCAATCATGCCCTGAAACGGCGCAAACGCCGCAATCGTCACCTCATGCCCCCGCTCGTGAAGCTCCCGTCCCAGCAGCATGTACGGCCGCACGTCGCCCGTCGAGCCGAGCGTTATCATTGTGATTTTCATCATTACCTCCAATGATTTCGAGATAAGTTAAAGGTATACAAACTAAAAAACTAACAATAAAATTCAAGTATGGAGAAGAAACCAAAAGCGCCATCAAGCGCGCTTGCTTCCCGTCGCACACGGGTCATACCACCCCACAGGAACTTTCACCCGGAAGCCCTCGAATGCACTTTCCGCATCCGCCTTCACCACGCAGTGCGGCGTATACACATGCCGCATCCCCTCCTGCATCCGTGCCATGCACCACTGCGCCAAGTCCACCGCCAGCGAATTCCCCTCCGCCAGCGGCACAAATGCATCCCGCCGCACCAAAAAGCACATTGGCGAAACCGCCGTGACATTGTAGCTGGTTCGGTTCATGCCGTGCCATCCACCCGCCGACACCGGCAAGCCGCGATTCCGCGACTGCACTGTGCCGTCCGGCAGAATGTCGTATCCGGCATGAAGCACCCGATTGCGCGCATCCGCCACCAGCGGCGACACCGCGCACACATCCGGGCGCTGGGCGTACATCATCATCTCCCGCAAGCCGTCCGCATCAGGCTCCGCCGTGTCTCCCCACAGGAACAGCAGCATGTCCGCCGACGCATCCACCGCCAAGCGGTTCACATCCGCAGCGGACACATCCCGCGCAAGCCGCAATGCCGCGACGGTAAAATCCCCCACGTCATACCGCAGCCGCAGCACGCCGTCCTCCACCCGGCACGTTCCCGGAAACCCGGTGCGTCGCATACTCTCTTCCACCGCCCGCGCCGCCGCGTCCAGGCAAACCGCCAATTTCGTGTGGCTCATTGACCCCCGCAGCGTCCGCCAGTGGTACAGCACGCGCGGAATGTGGATGACGCCGTCCGCCCGCTCGCACGCACGGAGCATCAAATCGTGATCCTGCGACCCGTCGAATGCCGGTCGCAATCCGCCGATGGCATCCAGCAGCGTCCGCCGAATCACCGACAAATGGCAGATATAGTTGCCGGAGCGCAGGTTGTCCGGGCAGAAATCCGGCTTGCGGTGCGCATCAACATGAATCGCGCCGTGGGCGGTCAGCTTATCTTCATCGGTGTAGAGCACGTCGGGATGGTGCGCGTCGATGGCCTCCGCAATCCGCCAGAGCGCATCCGGCGCAAGCACATCGTCGTGGTCGCACAGGGCGATATACTCCCCCGTCGCCATTTTAATCGCGCGATTCGTGTTGCCGGATATGCCCGCGTTTTCCACCCCGTACGCGACGTGGAATCGACTGTCCCGCGCGGCGATTGCTTCCAGCGCCTTTCGCATCTCGGCGGACGTGCTGCCGCCATCGTACAGGCAGGCTTCCCACGCGCCGTGCGTCTGGGCAAGCAGCGAATCCGCCAGCGCGCGGAGGAATTTCGGGCGCGTGTTGAACACGGGGACGACGACGCTGATGCGCACGTTCGGGAAGAGGTGCGCGCGCTGTGCCGCCAGTTCGCGCTTGGATGCTTTCTCCCGCCGGAATCGCCATTCATCCCGCAGCAGCACCCGTGCCGCCAGCATTTCACCCGCGCGGTGCAGCGTGTACCCCGCGCCATGCATCCGCACATACGCCCGAACCCGTTCCGCCCACTGCACGCGCGTCCCTCCCGCCGACTTTCCTGCCCTCATCATACCATGCGCCGCGGGTTTTGTAAAGCGCCGGGCGATTTTCTGCCAATTCGGAACAATTTTCGCAAAACCGCTTGACAAACGCCCGAAAAAGTGCTAAACTAAATCTCGTTCCGGCAATCCCGGACGAACCGCATAGGGGCATGGTGTAATGGTAACACGTGGGTCTCCAAAACCTTTGTTGAGGGTTCGAGTCCTTCTGCCCCTGCCAGAAAGCATCTGATTGATTCAGGTGCTTTTTTGTTGTGTGAAGCCCCGCTACCTTTTGGGTAGCGGGGCTTCAGTATCATTTGCCCAATATCTCCATTGAATACTTGAAACTTCTGTAACACTTCAGACACATATTTGTCCGCTGAATGCTTTTGCAGTTTTCGTATGCAGAGTTGCCATATTCACTTGCTCGATACGAATACGTTTTTCCACATACGCGGCAAGTTCTTGAATACACTTTATCTTCATTGGAATCATCACAACCCGTAGCAACAAACAGCAGCATAACCATGCTAAGAATCAAGCAGATAGTCCGCAGCAACGTTCCATTTGTCTGCTGTGCGCTTTTCGTTTTCATGTCCATTTCTACTCCTCCTGATGTTTTTTCAATTCTGTTAGCCTGCGAATCATTTCTTCTAACACCTCTCTGTTTCCGTCATCCGCCAAAATCTCTCGCAGCGTTTTGCCACCAAAGCTGTATTCTTCCGCCCACGCACTAATTTCTGACTTTTCAATCAGGTTCTCTGCGTACAGCCTTGATAGTCACAACTCCAATGTTCCTTGGAAATCCGCCTCAAATTCGTCTGCACTAAACGGACAATTATCCCCCTCCTTTCGTTTGATACTTCCATTTTACCCCCCCCCCGAAAAAAGTCAAGTGTTTTCTTGAAGAATTATATATTTCTGACATTTCTAACAAAAGCATGGAAAATTGTTGTGTATCTTCACAACGACTTTCGTATCGGCGTGTAAGCACATTTCAGAAAATCGTTTTTTTCTGAAATCGGCTGCCTCAACCCCCCTCCAAATTTCAAATTCGCACAGAAAACGCGCCCGCCGACCTTCCGACGAGCGCGTTTATACTATTTGGGGCTCTACTCCCGAATTCAGTGCAGGACTTGCTTGACACCCCAGTTATCACATTTTCACAAAGGAGGTGGTCAGCCGCCGAGTTGTGCGGTGTTGCTTTAAATTACTTCTTATTCTTCTGCTCCACCATCGCCTTGACCTTCAGCGGCAGACCGAGCAGGTTGATGAAGCCCGCGGAATCCTTGTGGCTGTACAGGTCGTGGCTGTCGCCGAAGGTGGCGATTTCCTCCATGTACAGGCTGTTCGGCGACTTCACGCCCGCGTTGATGCAGTTGCCTTTGTACAGCTTCAGCTTCACCGTGCCGTTGACCGCCTGCTGCGTGCTGTCCACAAACGCGGAGAGCGCCTCGCGCAGGGGAGTGTACCACATGCCGTCGTACACCAGCTCCGCGAACTTGCTCGCGACCAGCTCCTTGTAGTGGCTGGTGGCGCGGTCAAGCGTGATGGATTCGAGGATGCCGTGCGCGGCGTAGAGCATCGTTCCGCCGGGGGTTTCGTACACGCCGCGGGACTTCATGCCCACCAGACGGTTCTCCACCAAATCCGCACAGCCAACGCCGTTGCGGCCCGCGATTTCGTTCGCCTTCGTCAGCAAATCCACCGCGTCCAGCTTTTCGCCGTTGATGGCGACCGGCACGCCCTTCTCGAAGTCCACCGTGACGTATTCGGGCTGATCAGGCGCCTTTTCGGGCGTGACCATCGTCAGCAGCAGGTCTTCCGGCGGCTCGTTCCACGGATCTTCCAAATCCGCGCCCTCGTGGCTGATGTGCCAGATGTTGCGATCCATCGAATACGGGCGATCCTTCTTGACCGGGACGGGGATGCCGCGCTTTTCGGCGTAGTCAATTTCCTCCTCGCGGGTCTTGATATCCCAGATGCGCCACGGTGCGATAATCTGCATGTTCGGGTCGAACGCCTTGATGGTCAGCTCGAAGCGGACTTGGTCGTTGCCCTTGCCGGTGCAGCCGTGGCAGATGGCGGTGCAGTTCTCCTTGTGGGCGATTTCGACGAGGCGCTTGGCAATCAGCGGCCGTGCGAAGGACGTGCCCAACAGGTACTTGCCCTCGTAGACCGCGCCCGCCTTGAGCGTCGGCCAAATGAAATCCTCGACAAACTCCTTGCGCAGGTCTTCGATGTACAGCTTTTCAGCGCCGCACTTTTTCGCCTTCTCGTGGAGGGACTCCAGCTCTTCGCCCTGCCCGACGTCGCCCGCAACGCAGACCACGTCGCAGTCATAATTTTCCTTTAGCCACGGCACGATAATCGAGGTATCCAGACCACCGGAATAAGCCAGCAATACGCGCATCTTCGCCATAACAATCGACTCCTTTATCTTCATCCTGATTTTCATCATTTTTGTGTCCGTCTGCCGGACAAGATGGATTATACACCAAAATGAATAAAAATGCAATAGGTCTGCATAAATTTTCTCGGATTTTTTCGGGGGATGATGCCATTCGGTTTCTCTGCAGGCCCCGTGCAGATTGCAACGTGTAATTTCCCGCCGCGCTCCTGCGACCTTTTCACTTTGCCTCCACACGCTCCGTGCAGATTGCAACCCAAGCAGATTAAGCAGTCGGGCGCTACCACCGCCCTTTGCCTCCACACGCTCCGTGCAGATTGCAACTTGACGCGGGCGAGTACCTGTCCATGATTCGGCAGCTTTGCCTCCACACGCCCCGTGCAGATTGCAACGATTCACATCTCTCAACCGTCGTATACGCAGTACCTTTGCCTCCACACGCCCCGTGCAGATTGCAACCGCGCGCCGTACACGGAATGCGTATCAACAGGATACTTTGCCTCCACACGCCCCGTGCAGATTGCAACGTCACCGCCTCGACGAAGCTACCGTCGGTGGTGTACTTTGCCTCCACACGCCCCGTGCAGATTGCAACCTACGTCGACAAGCTGGTAAATAGCAAGGAAATCTTTGCCTCCACACGCTCCGTGCAGATTGCAACTCAACCGTATCCGTGTAAACTTTTTTCCACATTTCTTTGCCTCCACACGCTCCGTGCAGATTGCAACCTTTATCAGGCTGGATAGCGTTGCAAGCACGGACCTTTGCCTCCACACGCTCCGTGCAGATTGCAACCTTGTCATTCACCCAAGAATGCCTCCTCTCTACTCCTTTGCCTCCACACGCTCCGTGCAGATTGCAACGGCAGAAATGCACAGAATTGCAATATGCACTTTTCAGAACGTGTGTTGAGTTGGTAGATAGCTTTTCAGTATTGAACAAAGCAATGCTGCGCTGACTATTTTCCCGAAACTCTTCTGCTGTCAAGGCAACCTTTGTTGCCATTAGCGACAGCCCCGGACGGACAATCGACCGGTTTTGTTGGTGCGAACCGCACCGGATTTTCATGTTAGCTGATGATTCGCCTGATGCCCATGCTGGGAATCGTATGCGGCAGTTCTGAAAGCCGCTGAATCGTCATGTGATGATACGCAACAAATTGAGGATAGTCACGTTGAAGTGCCTCGCGGTCAAATACACGGTAAAGTTCTTCTCCAAACTCTTTCTTTAATTCCTTCCTATTATATTCCGGCAATCCTTGCTTGCAATGCTGCAGTAGAAACGCCGAGTACAAATCGCGCTGTATGCGTTCGCCGTCCGGCATAACGTTCCAGCGGTTTTCAAGTGCCTTTTCGATGCAGGTATCTGTCTGGTGGTTGTACTGGCTGGCGCGCACATGCGTATCAACTTCTTTCACCCCTTCCAGCCCGCGCGACTGGCATTTCTGTTTCAGCATCGTAATCAGCATGGCAGGTGCTTTGTTGGCAATGGATTTTCCGAATCGCTTTTTGCGTTTATACCGTCCAGTCTTTTCGGAAATCTCCGTTTTATTTGCTCTGTGGACTAAATCGCAGTAACTCATGTTCTCCACAAAGAAGCAATCACCCAGCGTCAGCAGGTAATTCGCCAATTCGTTATGCTGCTGTTTTCGGATATCCGCCTGATGATGCTGAATCATAGCATACTGGTGCTGAATCCGCTTATATCGCTTGGAATTGTTCCACGTCAGTTTCACCCCTTGCTTAATGCTACCATCCGGCTTATAATTTCCCGGATTCATCGCCCGTCGGCTTCTGTCCATTTTACGCTGCAAGCGCCGCTTTTCTTGTTCTATATTCTGCACACGGTCAGCCAATTCCAGCAGATTAACCTCCTTATCGGTCGAGTATGCCAGCGTTCGCGTGCCAATGTCGATGCCAACGACGCCATGCCCGACGGGATGCTTCGGCGCACCGCTTATCGAATCACGCTTCACCGCCGGTTTTCCTTCCAAAGCAAGCTGTGCGTACCAATGCGTCTTCGTTTTGCCGTCTTTGCGTAGAATACGGACATATTTCACGCGCTTGCTGAGCATTTCCGTTTCATAATCGTTGTCGGGGGACAGTTTCAGCGGAAGTTTCAGCCCTTTCCATTCGACGTAGCTGCCGCGAAAAATTATTTCGATGCCACCACTCTTTCCCGCCTGTGAATAACCTCTCAGCGAGGATAATTCTCCCTTTTTCTTGAAGTGTACCATCTTCCCATCTTTTGAAAACAGCACTTTCTCAAACGCTGTCCAAACTTGTGATGCAATCCCATGAACCGCCACGCTTGAGCCAATGTTTTCCTTAAAATGCTGATAGTAATACTTCATATCCGACTTAAAGCCGTATTCGCTAAAACCACTTTTGGATAGCAGCTGCGTTCGCTTTTTCCAGAGTTCCTTTGCTTCTTCTTGCTTTGCCTCTTTTAGTTTTTGCTCAATTTCTCGATATTGCGGTGTCCTTTCAACCTGATGCAGCTTTTTCAGTTCCGCACGAACAACGGTATTATAGATTTGTCTACCAATCTCAAAGCGTTTTTCAAGGCGGTCAGACTGCCACTTTTCCAATTTTAGTGGTAACGTGAGGCAGCAAGTATCCGTGCTGCTCTTTTTCACGCGCGTCCCCTCCCCTTCCAGTGCTTTTCCACCCCATTATACCGCATCTTCTCCTCATTTTCAAGCAAGAACAGCAAATTCGACATTCAGCCGCTGTTTTTTTACTGTACAGCGCTTTTTGCATTTGTCCTCTTCGTTCATCTATTCGCCATTCCATTCATCCTGTTCCGAAAACGTATTAAATTGTGAAAAAAATATCGTTAAAATCGTGTCAGCTACTTGACAAGAGCTTAACAATCTGCTACACTGTTCTCGTCACCCCGACAAACACCGACATCCCCCGTTCGCGGGCGCATCCCCGCAGGACGGATGAAGCATAAGGAGAGAGTATCATGGCGAAAGAGTATCCGATCGTCGATAACGTGGAGAGCTTCGAGGCGGCCCTCGCCCGCGTCCGCGCGGCACAGAAGGTCTATGCGACCTACACGCAGGAGCAGGTGGACAAGATTTTCAAGGCAGCTGCCCTCGCCGCGAACAACATGCGCATCCCGCTGGCGAAGATGGCGGTGGAAGAAACCGGCATGGGCGTGGTGGAAGATAAGGTCATCAAGAACCACTACGCCGCTGAATACATCTACAACGCCTACAAGGACACGCAGACCGTCGGCGTGCTGGAGCGCGACGAAGCATTCGGCATGATGAAGGTTGCAGAACCTATCGGCGTTGTCGCGGCGGTCATCCCGACCACCAACCCCACATCTACCGCCATTTTCAAGACGCTGATTTGCCTCAAGACCCGTAACGGCATCATCATCTCTCCCCATCCGCGCGCGAAGAAGTCCACCATCGCCGCCGCGAAGGTTGTGCTGGAAGCCGCTGTGGCTGCCGGCGCGCCCGAAGACATCATCTCGTGGGTCGATGTTCCCTCGCTGGAGCTGACCAACATGGCGATGAAGGAAGCCGACATCATCCTCGCCACCGGCGGCCCCGGCATGGTCAAGGCGGCGTACTCCTCCGGCAAGCCTGCGCTGGGCGTCGGCGCTGGCAACACGCCCGCGATTATCGACGAATCCGCTGACGTGAAGGTGGCCGTCAACTCCATCCTGCACTCCAAGACGTTCGACAACGGCATGATCTGCGCGTCCGAGCAGTCCACCATCGTACTGGACAGCATCTACGACGCGGTGAAGGCGGAGTTCGCCAAGCGCGGCGCGTACTTCCTCGAAGGCGAAGAGCTGGACAAGGTGCGCAAGACCATCATCATCAACGGCGCGCTGAACGCCAAGATCGTCGGTCAGAAGGCGCACACCATTGCCAAGCTCGCGGGCGTGGACGTGCCGGAAACCGCCAAGGTGCTGATTGGTGAAGTCGAATCCGTGGATATTTCTGAAGAGTTCGCGCACGAGAAGCTCTCTCCCGTGCTGGCGATGTACCGCGCCAAGGACATCGACGATGCGTTCGACAAGGCGGAACACCTGATTGCTGACGGCGGCTACGGCCACACCTCTTCTATCTACCTGAACGCCGTCACCCGCAAGGATTTGATTGACCGCTTCGCCGCGCGCATGAAGACCTGCCGTATTCTCGTCAACACGCCTTCCTCTCAGGGCGGCATCGGCGACCTGTACAACTTCATGCTGCGTCCGTCGCTGACGCTGGGCTGCGGCTCGTGGGGCGGCAACTCCGTCTCCGAGAACGTCGGCGTCAAGCACCTGCTGAACGTCAAGACTGTTGCCATCCGGAGGGAGAATATGCTGTGGTTCCGTGCGCCTGAAAAGGTCTACCTCAAGAAGGGCTGCCTGCCTGTCGCCCTGAATGAACTCAAGGCAGTTATGGGCAAGAAGCGCTGCTTCATCGTCACTGACGCGTTCCTGTTCAAATCCGGCTTCACCAAGGCGATTACCGACAAGCTGGATGAGCTGGGCATCGTCCACACTACGTTCTACGATGTTGCGCCCGACCCGTCCCTCGCCTGCGCAAAGGAAGGCGCCAAGGCGATGACCTCCTTCCAGCCGGACTGCATTATCGCCATCGGCGGCGGTTCCGCAATGGACGCTGGCAAGATTATGTGGGTCATGTACGAGCATCCGGAAGTGGACTTCCTCGACATGGCAATGCGCTTCATGGATATCCGCAAGCGCGTGTACACCTTCCCGAAGATGGGTGAAAAGGCGTACTTCATCGCCGTCCCGACCTCCGCTGGCACGGGCTCCGAAGTCACCCCGTTCGCCGTCATTACCGATCAGGACACCGGCGTGAAGTACCCGCTGGCGGACTACGAGCTGCTGCCGAAGATGGCGATTGTGGATGCTGACATGATGATGTCCGCGCCGAAGGGTTTGACCTCCGCCTCCGGTATCGACGCGCTGACCCACGCGCTGGAAGCCTACGCCTCCATGCTGGCGACAGACTTCACCGACGGTCTGGCGAAGCAGGCGGCTCAGCTGATTTTCGAGTATCTGCCCGCGTGCTACGACAACGGTCAGAACGAGCCGGTTGCCCGCGAAAAGATGGGCAACGCCGCCACGATGGCTGGCATGGCGTTCGCGAACGCGTTCCTCGGCGTCTGCCACTCCATGGCGCACAAGCTGGGCGCGTTCCATCACCTGCCGCACGGCATCGCCAACGCGCTGCTGATTGAGCTGGTCATCCGCTACAACAGCGCCGAAGTTCCCACGAAGATGGGCACCTTCCCGCAGTACGCCTATCCGCACACGAAGCGCCGCTACGCTGAATTCGGTGAGTTCCTCGGCTTCAAGGGTGCGAATGACGACGAGACGGTGGAGAACCTGATTCGCAACATCCATGCCCTGAAGGAGCGCGTCGGCATCAAGAATACGATCCGCGACTACGGTGTGGACGAGGAGAAGTTCCTCGCGACGCTGGACGAAATGTCCGAGCAGGCGTTCGACGACCAGTGCACCGGCGCGAACCCGCGCTACCCGCTCATCAGCGAAATCAAGGAAATGTATCTGAAGGCGTACTACGGCGAGTAATGCGCCATTCTCCCCGGCTTGGCAGGAATGCTTCTGCTGGGCCGGGCATTTTTGAGCACAAAAAATTTTGTTCGCTTGCAGGAATGTCGCATTTGGGCGGCGAATAGATATTTAGGACAAGTATTGACTTTTGCGTTCTCCACTGCCGCTTTACCAACCAACAAGCGCAGGAGGGGGGCGAAGCAGTCCAGAGGGCGACCGCAGACTTCGTCTGTTTCCATTGCCCTCTGGTCGCGTCCGCAGACGCGAATCCTCGCATAAACACGCGGACGTTGTGTGATAGCGTCACCAACTCAATCGCGAAAAGGGAGTCCAGAAGGTCACAGACCCTTTGGCAGGTCAAGGGCAGCGCCCTTGCGCCTCTCCCCCCAATAAACATGAACCATATAGAAGGAGGTTTCCCTATGGATTTGACGCATGTGATTGCCGAGCGGGAGAATAAGAAGATTTACCGCGACGGCGCCAAGGCCATCAAGGTGTTTGCCGAAGGGTACAGCAAGGCAGACATTCTGAACGAAGCGCTGAACACGGCGCGCGTGGAAGAGACGGGCCTGCCGATTCCGAAGCTCCTTGCTGTTGACACGGTGAACGGTCAGTGGGCGATTACGACGGAGTTCGTTGAAGGCGACACGCTGGCTGCGCTGATGGCGGCGCATCCGGAAAAGGAAGACGAGTACCTGAACCTGTTTGTGGACATTCAGATGAAGGTTCACGCCTGCACCTGCCCGATGCTCAACAGCCTGACGGAGAAGATGCAGCGCAAGATTTCCGCCACCGACCTCGACGCGACCACCCGCTACGAGCTGCACACCCGCTTGGCGAGTATGCACGTCCACAAGAAGGTCTGCCACGGCGACTTCAACCCGTCCAACATCATCATCGCCCCCGACGGACAGTGGTACATCCTCGACTGGTCGCACGCCACGCAGGGCAACGCGTCCGCTGATGTTGCCCGCACCTACCTGCTCTTCGTCCTCGAAGGCAAGGAAGCGCTGGCGGAAAAGTACCTCTCCCTCTTCTGCAAGAAGAGCGACACCGCCAAGCAGTACGTCCAGCAGTGGATTCCGATCGTCGCCGCGAGCCAGTCCCTCAAGGGCAAGCCCGAAGAGCGCGACCTGCTCATCCGCTGGGCAAGCGTTTGCGAATACGAATAATCATCAAAGGGACTGGCTTCGGTCAGTCCCTTTTCTTGTGGGGAGATGGGAGCCTGCCATGTAACCATTTCCCCGCATTTGTTGAAATCTGCCACATTTGCAATTTGCCCTATGTAACCCACTTTTCATCCTCTTTTTTTCGTGGTATCATTATTATAAGAAGGGGGAATTTGCCCTTTTCAAACTTATCTGCCGCGATTGCTTGTCAACCGCCTCCACAATCAGCATGAATGAATTATACACGGCAAATATTGCTCTCAGCGTCTTCGCCATGGCGATTATGCTCTTCTCCCTGCGCGGCAACATCAGCCAATCCAAGATCCGAAACCTGCTCTGCGGCGGCCTGTACGCCACCATCGCCATTTGCGCGCTGTGTGAGTGGTCGGGCGTGCAGATGGATGGCACGCCGCCCGCGCTGATTCCGCTGCATATCGCCGTCAAGACCATCGAACTTTCGCTTGCGCCGCTAATCGGTCTGTTCGCGGGCTGCGTTATCCATCCCTGCCCGCGGAAAGTGGTACACAGGCTGCTGTGCCTTGCGGGCTTCCACGCGCTGCTGGTGCTGCTCTCGGCGTTCACAGGGCTGATATTCTATGTCGATGGGCAGAATTTCTATCACCACGGGTTGCTCTACGTGCTCTACATGCTCGCCTACGGGGGCAGCATGGTGTTCTTCCTCGTGCAGATTTGGTTCGCCTGCCGCGCCTACCAGTACACCGGCGGCACACAGCTGATGCTCGCGACGCTGTTCGTGCTGTTAGGGCTGATGGTGCAGCTGTTCCTGCCGATGGTCAAAATCGACTGGATTACCATCAGCTGCGGTGCGCTGATGATGTCGAAATTCTCCAGCGACATGGTGCTGCAAACCGACGGGCTGACGCAGCTTGTCAACCGCTTGGGCTACGAGCATTATCTGGCGCGCCTGCGCGTGCCTGCTACCATCCTGATGTTCGACGTTGACCGCTTCAAGGACGTCAACGACTGCCATGGGCACTTGATGGGCGACGCCTGCCTGCGGACGATTGCCGGCTGCATCCGCCGCGCGTATGGGAATTACGGGACGTGCTTCCGCATCGGCGGCGACGAGTTCTGCGTGATACTGACGCGGCGGAACGCGCAATACAACACCATGACGGAGATTTTCCAGCACCTGATGGATGCGGCGCGGGCGGAGAATCCGGTTCTGCCGATGGTATCGGTGGGCTGTTCGCATTTTAATCCGTCGACGGATGAGTTGGCGGAGTCCTTGGCGCGGGCGGATGCGCGGATGTATCAGAATAAGGAAGCGCATAGATAAACACAGCCGCGACGAGTGAATACGCTCGTCGCGGCTGATTTTTATTCACCTGTATCCACCGCAGTGCTGGCAGTAGCGCGCTTCCTTCGGGTTGTCTAAGCCGCAATACTTGCATGTCGACATTCGGAGTGCGTGCTTTTGTTGATATTACCGATTCACATACGCGTCGATTTCATTCCGGCTGGAGATTTGCAGCTTCTCAAAGATGCTCTCCATGTACGACTTCACCGTGTTGACGGAAACGCCCATCAGCGCGGCGATTTCCTTGTTGCTGCGTCCCTTCGCGGCAAGCATGGCAATCGAAAACTCGTAGGGTGTGAGCGCGTCGGTCACCTGCAGCGTCGACACGGGGTTGTGAATTTTCATCCACCCGCGGCTGAAGCGGTAGACCGACTGCACAATCTTGTTGTACGTTTCCGGCTCCTGCTTGCGCAGCGCGCGTTCCACCTGCCCCTGCAAAATGCCGTGATGCTCCACAAACGGGTGGATGTACCCCTCGCGGCTGGCGATGCTCCACGCGGCATCGAACTTCTGCTCCGCGCGTTCATCCTGCTTCAGGCTCATGCAAATCATGCACAGGACGATATTGAGGTAGATGCTGTCAATGGGGTAGCGCGTGCCCGCCATCAGCAGGGCGGATTCGGCAATGCCCATCGCGTGTTCGTATTCGCGCCGGATATAGAGCGCGTGGGCGATGGCGTACATGGCGAAATACTGCATTCCGGGCGGAAGAATACCGATAGCGGGGCGGATAGGGGTCAAGTCGAGCTTCTCGGAGTGGAAGAACACGCTGATGAGCGCGTCGGTAATGCTGCTGTACAGCCGCCACGAATCGTCATTTGCGCGCTGCCCATCCCGCTGAATCATTTCGAGATTCCGGCGGCACTTGGCGGCATCCCCCGTCTGCAGCATCGCCATCGTGTTGGTAATCAGCGCGGACAGGCGGATTTCGGGGCACTTGCTCGTCAGGTATTTCTCGCTGATTTCGCGGGCTTCCTCGTGCTCATCGCGGAAATAGTGGTGCAGGGCGCGGGCGATGTCGCGTTCCTCCTCGTCGTTCATGGTCAGCAGGAGATTTTGGAAGCCGTTGTCGCACGGGCGGGAAATCAGCGGCATATAGCACTTTGCCATCCGCGGGGGGATTTTTTCCTGCCCGCGCTGCCCGCTCTTGCGCAAATCCGCCGGATGCGGCGTATTCGCCGGAATCAGCCACCCGCCCGGTTTCCGGATTGCCCCCTGAATCCGCCCGGTATTCAGGTAGTAATTGACCATTCGGATGGAAACGCCCCACAGCTCCGCCATTTCCTTTACGCTGAGGTAGTCCAATGCGCAGCCCCTCCTTGTTCTCCTTGTTTACGCTTACGGAATTGCCTCCCAAAGCATGGTCGCCGTTCGATTGCCATACGAGCCCTTGGGCAGCATGTAGGAGCGCGGCGTTCCTTCTACGCCGTCGATTTTCCAGCCTACAAAGGTATAGCCCGGGAGGTAGTAGGACGGGTCTTCTTCCGGTGCCCCGAAATAAACTTGGTTGTTGATGGTGTATTGAACCCAATTATATGCTTTGCCGTGGCTCACGTAGGTAATGGTGTACGTCGCCACACGCCACTCCGCCTCGTAAATGCGGTCGCCGGTTGAGCCTGCGGGGATAATCATCGGCGTTGAAGGGAACTGACCGCTGCCATCGAGGACCCAGCCGGCAAATTCGTAGCCCGGACGCTCGGGAGGGATGGGCAGGGTGACGGAATCCTCCACGGTGTAGCGTATCGAAGCTATGACTGCGCCGCCGTTCGTGACCAGTGTGATGGTGTATCTGATCACCTTCCAGTTTGCGGTATACGCCTTGTTCCCCGTCGAACCCTTCGGAATTTTGACGCTTGTCTGCGGCGTCGTGATGCGCTCGCCCGTCCAGCCGACAAACTCGTAGCCGTTGCGGGTCGGGGTTGGCAGCTCGAACTCCTCATCCGTTATGGTGTAAACCACCTTTTCTTGACCGCTGCCGCCGTTCAAATCCATGGTGATGGTGTACTCCGCCAAACGCCACTCCGCCTTGTAACGGAGGTCGCCGGTTGTGCCATGGTAGATAATGAGCGGCGTGGCAGGGAGCATACCGCTGCCATCGAGGGTCCAGCCGGCAAATTCGTAGCCCGTACGGAGAAGGTAAGGCAGGGTGAAGGAATCCTCCACGGTGTATTTTATCGGAGACACGGCTGGGCCGCCGTTCGTGTCCAGTGTGATGGTGTATTCAATCACCTTCCAGTTTGCGGTATACGCCTTGTTTCCCGTCGAACCCGTCGGGATGATGACCTCCGTCTGCGGTGTCGTGATGCCCTCGCCCGTCCAGCCGAGGAAGGTATAGCCCGTGCGAACCGGGGTCGGCAGGGTAATCGGGTCGGATTCCACCGTGTAGGAAATCGCGTCCAGCGCGTTGCCGCCGCTCGTATCCAGCGTGATGGTATACGCTATCGCCTGCCAGCATCCGGTATAAGTGCGGTCGCCCGTCGTCCCCTTCGGGATGGTGACATTCATCTGCTTTTCGCCGGGCGCATAACCGTCCAACCGCTGCCATCCCAAGAATTCGTAGCCCGTTCTTGTGGGGGGCTGCAGGGCGAAATCAGGCGTTTCCACCGTGTAGGAAATCGGTTGCGCCACGCTTCCGTCGCCCTTGTACACAGAGATGGTGTAGGTGATTATCTCCCAGTTCGCGGTGTACGTCCTGTTTCCCGTCGAACCCGTCGGGATGATGACCTCCGTCTGCGGCGTCGTGATGCCCTCGCCCGTCCAGCCGACAAACTCGTAGCCGTTGCGGGTCGGGGTCGGCAGCTCGAAATCCTCATCCGTTATGGTGTAAACCACCTTTTCTTGACCGCTGCCGCCGTTCAAATCCATGGTGATGTTGTATTCTGTCAGTACCCAGTTCGCGATATACGTCTTGTCGCCCGTCGAACCCTTCGGGATGGTCACGTTCGGCTGCGGCGTCGTGATGCCCTCGCCCGTCCAGCCAAGGAACGTGTAGCCCGTGCGGGTCGGGGTCGGCAGCGTTACGGTTTGCTCCACCGTGTAGAAATACACTTCTGACGAGCCCGCATTGCCCCCTTCCAGCAGCGTAATGATGGTGTATTCAATCACCTGCCAGTTCGCGGTGTAGGTGCGGTCGCCCGTGCTGCCTTGCGGGATTTCCATGGCTTTCTGCGGTTCGGTGATGCCCTCGCCCGTCCAGCCGAGGAAGATGTAGCCCGTGCGAACCGGGGTCGGCAGCTGGAACGCTTCCGATTCCACCGTGTACTGGATGGGACGGATCGGATCGCCGCCTGCCGTGTCCAGCGTGACGGTATAAAGCTTGTCCGCCGTCAGCGTCAAGGTCAGCGGCGCGTAGGGCATGATGAAGGAAAGCGCATCTTTCGCCGCGCTGATGCTCAGGGAAACAGACGGGTCGCTCAGGGAGGCGTGGATGCCGCGATAGCCCGCTGCGGGCTGCATCGTGACCGACACCTGCTCGCCGGCGCAGCACAGCAGGTCGTTGCCTTCGGCAGCGCGGTCGCTGTCCCAGACAACGTTCTGCGCGTCGATGGTCGTGCGCTGTGTGTCCGCCGTCCACGTCAGCGTAACGATGCGCCTTTCTTCGCGGCCTGTTACGGTCAGGAATGCGTTGGTTTTTTCGCCGCGCAGTCCCGTCAGGTGAATGATGTCGCGCTCGTCCGCGCCGAAGTCGCTGCGCTTGAGCTGCGTCACCCACTCGCCGCGCTCCTTATCGAAGGTGAAGCTCGCCACGGCGCCGCTGCGCAGGGTCAGACTCGGCGTGAAGTACTCAGGCCGTGCGTTGTTGATGCGAACGCGGTAGGTGATGCGCCCGTCCTGCTCGCCATAGCGGTAGACGTACACCGGGAATTCCGCTACCAGCGTGCTGTCATCCGTCAGCGGGAACGCAACGTCGCCCTCGCGGGAGAGATAGACATAATTTTCCGCCACGGCAAAGCAGGATTCGCCGCCATTCAGGCGGTAGACCTTGCTCCACGGGTCTGCGCTGCGCATTTCCGGCAGCAGCACATACTGCTCCTGCAAATCCGGATACTTCTCCGCAAACGCCGCCTCGATGCTGTCCATCATGTTGACCGCGCCCATCGAGCAGCTGTCGCCCGTGTACTGCACCGTCGTTTCGGTCAGCAGGGCGCCGTCCCAATCCGCCGCTTCCAGCTGCATGTCCTCCGCGCTCTGGTCAACAAGGCGGAAGCGCACGGTCAGGCTGATTTTCTTCTCCACCTTCAGCTCGCTGCCCATATGCAGCTGCTGCCCCGGCACAAATGCGTTCTTGCCCGGATTCAGCACAATATCGCCCGTCGGCAGCGGGTCATCCGTCAGGTTCACGAGGTTCGTCGCAATCCCGATATCGAGATTCATCGGCTTGTCCACCACGATGGTGGAGCGGACATTGCCCTCGCCGTTCAGCGACACATTCCCCGACGCGCCCAGAATCAGCTCCTGAACATCTGCCGCCGCGCCGATGTTCAGCCGTACGTCCTCGTCCGACAGCACATACAGGCGGTCGATTTTGCCGGACGGCAGATTGGCGTTCAGCCCACCGAGAACCAGCAGATTGCCGTTCATTTCCGGCGCATTGAACTCTGTGTCGCCCAGATGGTCAAAAATCGCGTCGCCGATGAAGGACTCCGGCGGCTGCGTGTCCTTATTCAACACGGTGATGCCAAACTGCTTGATGTTCTCCTGAAACGCCGGGTCATCCCAGTCCGTATTGTCCCACATGCCAGCGCCGATTTCTTTCGCCAGCCGCTCCAGCGCCGAGTCCTTGCCCTGTGGTGTCTGGTTCTTGTTGATGGTGTTCAGTGTGTTCAGCGCACTCATGTTGTTTTCCACAATCATGGCCGCCGATGCTGTACCCGCCCAAATGATGCTGCATAAGAGCAGGAAAATGGTGCTCCATCGTGCGATTCGCTTCATGCTTCTGCCTCCTTGCTGATAGCTTCCGCGGGCTTTTTTCCCATAGAAATCGCCCTTCTGGTTTCAGTATACCATTGGCAAGCGCTGTTCGCCACCGCCATTCAATGGATTAATTGGACGTTTCCCTGCCCTTTTCCTGCTGAAAATTCCTGCATTCACGCAGATTTCCCGTCAATTCGCGCATGTTTTCCACCGAATGTACCTTTCCAAGGCAGGAAATATCGGTTGCCAAGGATGGCAAAGTGTATCTTTCCAACATACGAAAAAAGGCGAACCGGTTTTGAAGCCGATTCGCCCGTGGATTTGTCCAAACTTGGATGGAATTACTTGGCGATGGTGCAGTGCATGAAGTACTTGTAGCCCAGCGGGTTGGAGAAGAAGCCCTGCACGGAGTCGTCGAGCATGTAGATGTCGGTGTAGTAGTACAGCGGCACGATGCAGCCGGTATTCATCAGCATATCTTCCGCGATGTGCATCATGGCATAACGGTTCGCGCTGTCGGTGCAGCTCTTGATAGCAGAAATCAGCACGTCATAGGTTTCCGCCCAAGTGCCGTTCTCCACCTTCACGTCGTAGCCGTAGGGGGTCAGGTCGAGGTTGTAGATCTTCAGATCCGCATTCGCGCCCTTGCCGTACTGCACGTCGTTGTTGCCCGAGCCGGTCACCCACATGTCGAGGAAGCAGATCGGGTCGTTGTAGTCCGCCAGCCAGCCGTTGCGCGCGATGGAGTAGTCGCCCGCCTTACGGGTGTTCAGGAAGGTGTTCCATTCCTGGTTGTTCAGGTTCATGGTGATGCCGACCGCAGAAACCGCGCTCTGGAGGTATTCGCCAATCGCCTTGTGGCCTTCGGAGGTGTTGTAGAGGTAGGTCAGGGACGGGAAGTTGGTGAAGACGCCGTTCGCCTCGTCGTAGGTGTAGTACTTCTTCAGGGTTTCAACCGCCTTGTCGAAGTTCGCCATGTAGACGTCTTCGTCGTCGGTCACGTCGTAGTAGCCGGTGATGCCTTCCACATGGCCCGCATTCTTGTAGAACTCAGAGCCGTCCGCATCGGTCATGCCCATCGGAACGAAGCTGGACGCAGGAAGCTGACCAGCCTGACCGATTTCGGTGACGATGTAGTTGCGGTCAAACAGCAGGCCAATCGCCTGACGGACTTCTGCGCGCGCCGCTTCCGCTTCTTCGGGGGTCATGTTCGCGAGCAGGTCAGCGGGCAGGATTTCTTCGTTGATGTTCCAGCAGACATAGTAGGTACCAATCTGGCCGGCAACAACGAATTCCGTCGGATACTGTTCCTTCAGGGACGCGATTTCAGAGGTGGGAACGTCGTCGATCAGCTGCCAGTCGCCCTTCTGGAAGTTCGCCAGCATGTTGTTCGCGTCGTCGGAGAGGTAGAAGTCCAGCTCGTCCATCGTGACCTTGTCCACCGCATGATAGTAGGGGTTCTTGGTCAGGGTGATCTTGCTGTTGTGTTCCCACGCGGTCATGGTGTACGGGCCATTGCCGATGTAGGTGGAAGGATCGGTCGCCCACGCCTCGTTGGCGACGACGTCCTCACGCACGGGCATGTACGCCGGGAAGGCGAGCAGCTCGTTCCAGTAGGCAACGGGGTTGTTCAGGGTAACGGTCAGGGTCTTGTCGTCCACAGCGGTCACAGCGAGGTTTTCCGCCTTGGGGTCGGAGCCGTCCGCAGTGTAGCCCTTGACGACTTCAAACATGTAGCCATAGTCCGCGCCCAGCTCGGAGGAAGCAGCGCGCTTCCACGCGAACTCGAAGTCCTTGGCGGTCAGATCCTTGCCGTCGGACCACTTCAGGCCGTCAACGAGCGTGTAGGTGTACGTCACCGTGCCGTCGTCATTGACCACCGGATCCGGCAGTTCCACCGCGCAGTCCGGCAGGATTTCCAGCTTGCCGTCGTCGGTCTGCGCCCAAGTGGACAGGCCTGCGAACAGGTGAGCGACCATCGTCGCGCCGTCCACAGCGGAGTTCAGCGCCGGGTCAAGCGTATCAGGCTCGGACGCGATGCAGACAGCCATGTACGTCTTGCCGTCTTCGGCGACAGCGCACAGGGTGCAGGTCACCATCATTGCGATGGCGAGCAGGAGAGCAGTCAGCTTCTTCATGAAAAAACCTCCCTTAATATTCTGTGACAGCCTTGCTTTGCGTAGACTGTCTGTATCAAAAATGCGTGTTGACGCATCCTTGAAGCATGGATTTCGCGCCTGCGGGCGCGACCAAAGGGCTTTGCGGTCGCCCTTTGGAAACCTTCGCAGCGCACACTCCTGTTTATTGAGCTGTTCCGCAGCTTTTTCGCGGATAAACACGCGGGCACACTATGCCAGTGTCACCAACTCAATCGCGCGAAAGGGTCAAGGGACGAAGTCCCTTGCAGGGTGCAGGGGCAGCGCCCCTGCCGGAGTCCAGAGGCAGAGCCTCTGGCGTCTCCCCTTTTACCCCAGTTCCTTCACCCGGTGGCAGGCGACGAAGTGACCCTTCTCGACTTCGTTGAAGGGCGGCATCGACTGCGCGCAGGCTTCGGTGGCGTAGGGGCAGCGCGTGCGGAACGGACAGCCCGACGGCGCGTTCAGGGGACTTGGAATGTCGCCGGAGAGGACAATGCGCTTGTTTGCGCGCGCCGCCTTCGGGTCAGGCAGCGGAACGGCGGACAAAAGCGACTTGGAGTACGGGTGCAGCGGGTGATTGTAGATTTCCTCCGCCGACGCCAGCTCCACCATCTTGCCCAGATACATCACGGCGATTCTGTCCGAAATGTGCCGCACAACCAGCAGGTCATGCGCAATGAACAGGTACGTCAGCCCCAGCCGATCCTGCAAATCATCAAACATGTTGATGACTTGCGCCTGAATCGACACGTCCAGTGCCGACACCGGCTCGTCGCAGACGATGAATTCCGGATTGACCGCCAGCGCGCGGGCAATGCCGATGCGCTGCCGCTGACCGCCGGAAAACTCGTGCGCGTAACGCGAGGCGTGTTCACTGTTCAGCCCGACATAGCCCAGCAGCTGCAAAATACGTTCCTCCCGCTCCTTCTTGGAGGAATACAGGTGGTGCACATCCAGCGGTTCGCCCACGATGTCCGACACGGTCATGCGCGGGTTCAGCGAGGAGTACGGATCTTGGAACACCATCGTCGCCTTCGTGCGGAATTTCTGCAAGTCCGCTTTCGTCTTGACGGGCTTGCCATCGTAAATGATTTCGCCCGCCGTCGGCTTGTACAATTGGAGGATGGTGCGCCCAACGGTCGTCTTGCCGCAGCCGGATTCGCCCACCAGACCGAGCGTTTCGCCCTTGTTGATGGTGAAAGACACATCATCGACCGCCTTCAGCGGCTTGGTGCGGAAGAAGCCCATGTTGATGTCAAAGTATTCTTTCAGTCCTTTGACTTCCAGCAATGGCTGGTGCATCTGCGCTTCAGACACAGGGCACTCCTCCTTCCTCCGTGATGCTGCCGTCCTCCACGCCCTTCTTGACGTTCATCCAGCAGGTTGCCATATGGTCGTCATTGATGAGCATCCGAACCGGCTTCTCTTTCAGGCAAATCTTCATCGCCGCCTCGCAGCGGGGCGCGAACGGGCAGCCTTTGGGCATGTTCAGTAGATCAATCGGCGTACCGGTAATCGGCTGCAGACGCTGTCCGTTGTTCTCCGCCGTCGGGATGGAGCGCATCAAGCCCTTTGTGTACTCGTGGCGCGGGTTGTAGAAGATTTCATCCGCCGTCCCCTGCTCGCAGATAGAACCGGCGTACATGACGATGACCTCGTCGCACATCTGGGCGACAACGCCCAAGTCGTGCGTAATCATGATAATCGCCATGCCCATCTTCTTCTGCAAATCGCGCATCAAATCAAGAATCTGCGCCTGAATCGTCACGTCCAGTGCGGTCGTCGGCTCGTCGGCAATCAGGATGTCCGGCTCGCACGCCAGCGCCATGGCAATCATTACGCGCTGCCGCATACCGCCCGACAGCTCGAACGGGTACTGCTTCATGCGCTTTTCCGGCTCGTTGACGTTGACCAGCTTCAGCATCTCCACCGCCCGTTCGCGCGCCTGATGGCGGTTGCGGTCGGTGTGCAGCAAAATCGCTTCCATCAGCTGCCGGCCAATGGTGTAAGTCGGGTTCAGAGACGTCATCGGGTCCTGGAAGATAATCGAGATGCGGTTGCCGCGCACGGAGCGCAGCAGCTTCTCGTCCGCGCCGACCAGCTCCTGCCCGTCGAATTTCACGCTGCCGCTGACGATTTTGCCCGTCGGCGCAAGAATCTGCATGATGGAATACGCCGTGACGCTCTTGCCCGAACCGCTTTCGCCCACGATGCCCAGCACCTTGCCGTGGTCAAGGCGGAACGAAACGCCATCCACCGCCTTGACTTCGCCCGCGTCGGTGAAGAAGGATGTATGCAGGTCATTGACTTCCAGCAATGCCATTTTGTCCAGCTCCTTTCATCACGCATTCAGCTTCGGGTCAAAGGCGTCGCGCAGACCGTCGCCGAACAGGTTCAGACTCAGCACGATGAGGCAGATGACCACGGCGGGGATAATCAGGCGATAGGTGTAGGAATAGATGCCGTTGAGCGCGTCAGAAGCCAGCGAGCCTAGCGAGGGCATCGGCGCGTTGACGCCCAGCCCCAGGAAGGACAGGAAGCTTTCGGTGAAAATCGCGTTCGGAATTTGCAGCGCAGTCGAAATAATCACGACGCTGATGCAGTTCGGCAAAAGGTGCTTGCGGATAATCCACCGCGCCTTCGCGCCCGTCGCCTGCGCCGACAGCACATACTCCTGCTCGCGGAGGGACAGAATCTGACCGCGAATCAGGCGCGCCATGCCCACCCAATAGAGCAGGCCAAAGACGATGAACATGCTGATGATGTTCGAGCCGATTTTCTCTAAGATGGTGCCTTCCACATGCAGCACCTGCCCCAGCACGACCGACAGCAGGATGATGACCAGCATGTCCGGCAATGAGTAGATAATATCGACGATTCGCATGATGAACAAGTCCACCCTGCCGCCGAAATATCCCGCAACTGCGCCAATCATCATGCCAATCACCAGTACGATGATGCTGGCGAAGAAGCCGACGGCGAGGGAAATGCGCGTCCCGTAGACGACGCGGATGAAGTAGTCGCGTCCGTGCGCGTCCGTGCCGAAGATGTGCGGGAAAACAGATTCCCCTTTGTCGATTTTCTTCAGTTCCGTCTTACCGTACTGGAACGGTGCGAGGTTGTTGTAGCTATTGTCCATCGGGCGACCCTTCGTCTGTCCCAGCATCTGGTCATACGAATACGGCCAGAACATCGGGATGATGATGGAGGACAGCGTAATCAGCACAATCAGAATCAGGCTGATGGTCGCGACCTTGTTCTTCAGCAGGCGCTTCACGCCGTCGCGGAAAAAGGTCGAGGACGGCCGCATCCGGGAGATGACTTCCTTTTCCTCCGCCGTCGCGGGCATGAAGGAATCCACATCCAGATGCAGGCTAAAGGGCTTTTTCTTGTTCATCATCATGGTGCAGAGGCCTCCTTATTCGTAATCAATGCGCGGATCAACCACCTTGTAGAGCAGGTCGCTGATCAGATTCATAATCACGATTAAAGAGGCGAGGAAAATGGTCGTCCCCATAATCATGGTATAGTCGCGGTTGGTGATGCTGGATACGAACTGGCGGCCGATACCCGGCACGGCGAAAATCTGCTCGACGACCATCGAACCAGTGACGATGAACGCCAGCATCGGGCCGAAATAGGTGATAACCGGAATCAGCGAGTTCTTCAGCGCGTGACCGAAGATAATTTTCTTGCCCGAAACGCCCTTGGCGCGCGCGGTGCGGATATAATCCTGCCCCAGCACGTCGAGCATGGAGGAGCGCGTCAGGCGCGTGATATAGCTCATCGGGTAGAGCGCAAGGGTGATAATCGGGAGGATCAGCCCTTCGGCCGTCGCGCCGTTCGCGGGTACCCAGCCTAACTTGACTGAGAACACTATCAGCAGGAATGACCCCATAATGAACGACGGCATGGACACGAACGCGGTCGTAATCACCATGATAATCTTATCCAGCACGGTGTTGCGCCGCAGCGCCGCCAGCGCGCCGAGGACGATGCCGGCAATCGCCGCGCTGAACGCCGCAATCAGACCGAGCTTCGCGGAGGTCTTCATGCCATCCAGAATAATGTCGATGACCTGACGGCCGCGCTGCTTCAGGCTCGGCCCGAAGTCCAGCTTCGTCACCACGTCGCGCAGATATGTCACATACTGTTCGCCCAGCGGCTTGTCCAGCCCGTACTTGGCCTCCAGCGCCGCCTGCGCTTCCGCGGAAATTGCCTTTTCACTTGCGAACGGTCCACCCGGAATCGAGTGCATCACGAAGAACGTCACCGTGATGACAATCCAGATGGTCAGCAGCGCCAGCAGCACGCGCTTGAGGATATAAAACAGCATCTTGGAATTCATCCGCTCCACCTTCCCGGCAGGGGCGCTGCCGCGTCTGCCTGCGTTTCTTGTTCATCGACACGCAAAACCAACCGGTTTCACCGCGTCGATGCTTTATTATGCAACACTGTATGGAGAAAATCAAGTGTTTTGTTGCACAAACTGTGTTTTTTTTATGTTTTTCTCGTGTATTTTGAATATTTTCGTCCAAGTTGTTGCATTTATCAAGTTTTTCTGCAAGTCCCTGTTCATTTTTGCGCACAAAAAATGCAGGACGCTCATTCGTCCTGCATCATGGTAACGAAGTGAATTACTCCGCTGCCGCCAAGCTGCCGAAGATTTCCAGCGGCATATTCTCCAGCGCGTCGCCCACTTCCTTGCTGGCGACCTGGAACGTCACAGCGAGAACCGTCTCGTCGTCAAGGAAAGCATACAGCGCCAGCACGGTGTCGCCCGGCGTGTACATCAGGCAATAGTTCTCGTTGACATACAGCTCAGCGAGCATTTCTTCCGTCGCGCCCGCGTCCTGAATGCCTTGCAGCAGCGTTTCAAAGCTCATCGCGGACAGCTGCGCCGTAATGCTGACCGTCTGGTCGGCGTTGACGGCGAAGAGCAGGATGTTCTCGGCGTTTTCCGTGCCTGCGGGGACTTCCTGAACCGCCCAGTCCGCCGGAATCTGCATCGTCAGACCCGTTTCACCCAGCGCAACCGTCTGCGCCTCGAAGCTGACATTCATTTCAACTGCCGGCACTTCCGCTTCTTCCTCCGCGAACGCAAAGGCAGTGCAGCACATCATGAGCGCCATCAGGAGAGCAAGGAGTTTCTTCATATTTGTTTCCGTCCTTTCATTTCCAGCATGATTCGGCTGATTTCTTTCCATATTAAACAGCCACATCTGGTAACGTTTATAGTACCAGATGCAAGCCGCTTTTGCAATACGCTTTCGCGCAGGAAAACGGTTGATTCGCGCGGATTTGGGATTTCAGAATGAAGCAGCTTCCATTTTCATTCGGAAAATGCGAGTGAAGTAACTTTTATTTACTTTTCAATTCTCACAAAAACAAACAGTTGATTCTTTCCGTAAAAGTGGACTTTGCTTCCCTCCCCCTTCACAAAAAGCGGGGCACCGCGAGAGCTTTCGCCCCCGCAGCACCCCGCCATCCGCGGATGCACAATTCCGCATTGTCCCTTACTTCTTCGTCCAGTCCTGCTTTTCGCCGATGCCGTAGTTTGCCGGCAGCACGTCATCATCAACCAGCACGAAGCCCAAATCCGCCGTGTAGGTCGTACTGGCGGAGGTCACCTGCACCGGGTTCGATTCGCCGTTTTCGCCCAGAATCGACGCAATCAGCGGAATATCCGTGCGCATACGCGTCGGCACAACTTCCGCCGGGTAGATGGGCTTGAGCGTGTACACGCCCGGATACAGGTTCTCAAAGGTGTAGTAGCCATACGCGTCGGTCGTCGTTTCCGCGACGAGCTGATCGTTGCGCCACAGCTCGATGCGCATGTCGCCCAGACCGAGTTCGCCCGCGTCCTGCAGGCCGTTGCCGTTCAGGTCAAGCCAGCAGAAGTCGCCCAGCGTGCCCGGCTGCACCGCGCCGATGTTCTGTTCCAGCTGATGTTGGCTCATGCGCAGGGCAATCAGGTCGCTCTCTCCCTCGCGGGCGGTGTAGGTCGTCATCACGCTGATGTTCTGCCCGTCCTTGAGGCGCGTGTCATCCTTTTCTACGACGACGTAGCCGTTCGGGAGCGTCACACGCAGACGGTAGTTGCCCGGCATCAAGCCGTCAAAGCGGTAGATGCCGTCCTCGCCCGTCGTCGCGGTTTGCAGTTCGCTGCCCTTTTCGTCCAGCAAGATAACCTCCGCGCCGGACAGGGGCGCAATCTCGCCCGCGTTGTCGCACCAGACCATGCCGCCGATGCTTGTGTCAATCTTCAAGCCCAGCATCGGAGCAGTATAGTTGTTGTTTTCGCTAATTTCAATTTCGGTCATGACGAGCTGACTGCCCTCGGTGGTGAAGGTGCTGTCGCCCAGACGCGCCGCCTGCGTACCTTCCTTGAGGTCGTAGACAAGGCTGTAGACGCCGGGGGCAATGCCGTCGATGGCGAACCGCCCATCCGCATCGGTCTGCACCTGCGCAAACACCGCGCCGGTTTCATCCAGCAGGGTCAGCGTCTCGTTTTCCGGGGTGATTTCGCCCGCGTCCATGCGCCCGTTGTCATTCTCATCCACCCAAACCTGACCGGACATCTTCGACGGAATCACGCCGCCAAGCGCCTGATTCAGCCATTCCTCGCCCAGCCCGATTTCGATGCTCACCTGCTGCTCGTTCAGCCCGTGCATCAACGGCAGGGTCACATTGCCGCCCAGCTTGGAGAGCACCATGCCCTCCGGGAAGCGCAGGGTCAGCGTGTAAGTGTCCGGCCGCAGCCCGGTGAAGCTGTACGCACCCGTCGCATCGGTGAGGGCGGTCTGCTCCGTCAAATCCTCGCGGGAGGGGGTCAGGATCAGCGTCACGCCGGCAAGCGCCGCTTCGTTTGCATCCTGCGCGCCGTTGCCGTTGTGATCGGCAAACACCATGCCTTCAATGTCGCCCAGAGCCAGTGCGCCGCACAGGGGCGCGGTGACTTCTTCGCCCACGCTGATGGTAAAGGAATCCGTCGTGCCGTCGGAATCCGGCGCGATGGTGTTGCCGCCGTCCGCCAGGGGAGCAAACACGCCGTCGCCCGGCAGCTCGTAGCGCAGGCGGTACGTTCCGGGCAGCACCGCGTCAAACAGGAAGCTGCCATCCGCGCCGATGGTGCGGGTCGCCACGTCACCGGTTTCGTCCATCAGGTGGACCACCGCGCCGAGCAAGCCGCCTTCATCCGCGTCGCGCAGGCCATTGTCGTTCTTGTCGGCAAACACCACGCCGGACACATGGCCGGGGGTAATCATGCCGATATCAAGCCCCGTCAAATCCGTGCCCATTGTCAGCGCCACCGGTTCGCTTTCGCCCGCGCCGCCGGAGAGGTTGCGGAGGATATTGCCGTCGCCCGTGCGCGTGAACGCCAAGCCGCTGTTCGCGGTCGCGCTCACGGTGTACTGCCCCGGCGCAAGGTCATCGAAGGTATACACGCCGCTGCGGTTCGTTTTCGCCGTGCGGGTATTGCCGTTTTCATCCGTCAGGGTGACGGTGAAGTTGTTGACCATCTTTTCCGCATCCATCCGGCTGCCGGAGAAGTCGTCATCCAGATACACCGTGCCGGAGATGCTGCCGTAAGTAATCGCGCCGATGGCCATCGTCATCTCGCTGTCGTTCTCCAGCACCACGTCGGAAATCGTGTGCTCGCGGCGGTCAGTGCCGGTGGCGAACATGTTGCCGTACTCGCCCTCGCCCGCGATGGTGTACACATAGCCCTGCGGAATCGTCGCTTTGACGCGGAACGTGCTGCCGCGGATGTTGGCGAAGGTGAAGCGCCCGTTCTCGTCGGAGACGGTGTTCAGCAGCTCCTTGCCGATGGCCTGACGGTACAGGACGACCTTCACGCCTTCCAGCGTCTTTTCGCCCTCGTCGTACACGCCGTTGTTGTTTTCATCCAGGAAGCAGATGCCGTTGATGTCAGAGCCCTTCATCACGCCAAGGAGGACTTCCTCCAAGTCACCGCGTTCAAGAATCACCTGATCCGTTCCGGAGCGCTTGAATTCGCTGGTGATGATGGAGCGGCGATTACCGCCCGTCTGGCTATATCGCGCAAAGACCAAGCCGTCCGGCAGGCTGTATTCGACATTGTATGTGCCGTAGCGCATTTGACCGATGTAGAATTTGCCGTCCTCGCCGCTCTCGGTTTCGTACACCAAGCCGTTTTTCACGCCGACGGCGCGGATTTTGATGCCCGCTTGACCGGGTTCACCGTCCTGATACACGCCGTCGTCGTTTTCATCCAGCCACACAAGGCCCTGCAGCGCCGCCATCGTCATCACGCCGACGCCCACGTCGGTCACAGAACCGGCTTCGAGGGTCAGCGGCACGCTGCTTTGCACTTGTTCGGTCGTTTCATCCATGATGGACATGTTCGCGCTGACATTTTTGCCGTGCGCGCCATGGCCGAAGCCCGCGGGCAGCTCGCTGCGCAGGACGTACGTCCCCGCCGGCACAGCCAGCGACACTTCGCCGTTCTTGTCCGTTTCGCCGGATGCCACAACAACCTCCACGCCGTTGACTTCGGTGATGAGGCTCATCGTCGCGCCGGACACGCCTTCCTCGTACTTCCCGCGTGAACCGTTGTTATCATTGTCGCGGAAAGCGTGGATGGTCAGCGCTGCCGGATTCGCCGCCTTCGCGGTCACAGTCGCGGGTTCGTCGCTGATGACGAGCGCGCCGTTGGCAAGGGTCACGCCCGCGTCATAGCGGACGACGTACGTCCCGTATTCGAGGAACTCCGCCTGCCAAGCGCCGTTTTCATCCGTCACCGCTTCCGCCGCGACTTCGCCCGCCTGATTGACCAGCTGCACCTGCACGCCGCTCATCGGCTGACCGTCCAGCCCCAGCACCACGCCGGAAGCGTCGCCGGTGGCATGGTTCGCCAGCGCCGGCAGCACAACGGTTTCGCCCGCGCCGATTTCCACCAGAATGCTCGCCGTCACGCCCGTATCGGTCGTGCTGAGCGTCCAGCCCTCGGTGTCATACAGGCCGCGCGGCAGGGTTGCCGTAATCTGGTAGGTATCAGGATACAGGTCGTTCAGCGCAAACGCGCCGCTGACCGTCATCTGTTCGCTCATCCGCTGGCCGGAAATCGTCACTTCCGCCGGGGCAGACAGATCGTCGATGCTGCCGGTCATGCCGCCGCTGAGCGTCAGATCCAGTTCATAGCGGCTGGTCTGCATCGCCTGAATGTTCACCAGCCACTGCGCCTGACCCTTCTGCAGGTTCGGCCAGCCGTTCACGCCCGTCAGCAGCGTGCCTTCCGGCAGCGTCACCGTGACGGCGTATGTTCCGTGGAAGAGGTCGGCTTCCTGCACCGTCTCGCCATCGGTCAGGTAACCCGTGCGGGTCGTTTTGCCGTCCTCGCTGACAATCTGGTACGCCACTGCCGCGTTCACGCCGCGCATGCGCATCGTCAGCGTGCCGTCCACGGGTTCAGGGGTGGGGGTCGGCGTAGGCGTAGGCGTAGGGCTCGGCGTGGGCGTCGGGCTCGGGGTCGGGGTCGGGGTAGCCGTCGGGGTTGGCGTCGGCGCTTCCGTGGGTTCCTCCGTCGGTTCTTCCGTCGGATTCTCGGTCGGCGCTTCCGTCGGCGCTTCCGTCGGCGCTAAGGTCGGGGTAGCCGTCGGGGTCGGCGTAGGTGTTGCCGTTGGCGTAGGCGTTGCCGTCGGGGTCGGTGTAGGTGTCGGGGTGGGCGTCGGCGTAGGCGTAGGTTCAGGCGTGGCGGTCGGCGCCATCGTCGGCGGCACATAGTAATAGGAAGCGTTCACCTTCGTCACGGAATCCGCACCCGTGTAGCGCTCAATGTTGATAATCTTGTCGCGCCAGCTTTCAATGGCCAGCGAAGCCTTCGTCATTCGCAGGGTATACAGCCCCGTATGAATCGCCGCCGGCAGGGCATAGTCGCCCCGGCTGTCGGTGTCGAAGGAGAGAATCGTCTCGCCGCGCTCGTTAATCAGGTCAAAAGAGGAGCTGCTCTCCGTGTGCACGGTGAACAGACCCGTGTCCGTCAGCACAGCAATGACCGCTTTGTTCAGCCGTCCATCGACAATCGACACGGTGTAGCTCGCCGCCATAACGGCATCCTCCGGCATCGTTTCCGCCACCGGGACAAGCTGCACATTGCCCGTTCCGGGGACGGAAATCGGGTCGCTGCCGAAGTCGGTCAGGCGAATCGTGCCGACCGCCTCCCCATTCTGCATGACGGTAAAATCGCCCGTGAATTTCCGGGATTCATACGTTCCCGCGCTTGTGGCATACATGCCCAGAAAATCCACTTGCAGCATCGTCAGCTCCGATGCCGCAGCCGCGGGAAGCAGCATCAGCAGCATTCCCAGCGTGAGCAGGAGTGACAGAAATCGCTTGCCAAGCATCCTCATCTTGCCTGTTCCTCCATCTGAATCATCCGCAAGCCGTGCGGAGTAAAGTCACAGAATAATCCATGTACTATGGTAAAGCAATCCGCCCGACTTGTCAACCATTCCGCGCATATTTTTACAATTGGATTGCTTTTCTGGTCGAAAATCAGTATGTTCCGGCAATAGAAAAGAAGGCTGACTTTTTCAGCCAGCCTCCCATGCGGATACTATTTCCAAATGAGAATGCGCCGAGATGCACCGCAAATGATTCGTTCTGGCTAACGCAAACGCCAGCATGGGAAAGGCGCAAGCAGATGGCACAGCCAAATGCAGGAAATCGTATCAGTTGCTGCCGCCCATCAGCAGGGTCAGCATGCTCTCCGGCAGACTCATCAGCAGGGTCATGGGCAGGTTCTGCAGGTTGTTCATCACCTTGACGAACCACGTCTGGAACTCACTGTCCGTCATCGCGCCCAAATCCTGCGCCTTGCTCACGTCCAGCGCGTCCTTCGCGTCGCAGGTGCGGGTTTCCGCCGTGATGGTCACAACGTCCAGACCCATGAAGCGCACCAGCACATCCACCTTGCGGACGCCCTGTTCGCCGTCCATCGTCGTAGCGGTCGTCACCACAACGCCGAAGCCCTGCTCGACGCCGTCCACCGTTTCCTTGATTTCCACATCAACAACGCTGCTGTCCGTGCCGACGCCCTTGCCGCTGACGTTGATTTCAACGGGGTCTTCGCCATCATAGGCGGTCAGGTTCGCCGTGAAGTTCTCCAAGTCGCCTGCGAAGGTCAGCGTCGCCGCGGTATCTTCCGCGCTCTTGATGGTCACAAGCCACGTCGCCACGCCGTCCGCCGTGTTGCGGGTCATTGTGAAGGAGATCGGCAAGGGTTCTTCGCCGCCGTTGTTGATCTTCACCGAAGCCGTCATGCGAACCAGCTCGCCTGCTTCAGTCATCCAGTATTCGTAAACGACGTCATCCGCGTAGAGATCTGCTTCATCAAGTTCTTTCAGCAGGTCGTCCCAGCTCGTGTCAGCAGCGGAAAAAAGCGCATCCATGTAAGCACCGATGCTCGGAACGCTGTGAATCATTTCCAGCAGGGCTTTCGTCATCTCGACGATCTTTTCCGGCGGAACGGTGACTTTGACGTAGCTCTTCGCCGCGTCGCAGTCGCCGGGCTGCTCGGTCACTTCTGCCATTTCTTCACCGGACAGTATTTCGTTCATCATGGTCATGAACGCCGTGGTGTCCGCCTGCGTCAGTTCTTCCATGAGCTGCTCTTCCGTCATGCTGCTCAGGTTCGCCGCTGCTTCCATCAGGGCAGTGTATTCCGCATTGCCGCTCAGCTGTTCCTTCGATTCTTCAATCGCCTTGTCGATCTCCTCGTCGCTCTGACCGGACATCTTCATCGTCGCGCGGAGGGCTTTTTCCCTGATGGCTTCCACGTCCTTGCTGTTCACAGCAATCACGCCGCCCAGCAGCGCGCTGGACACATACATCAGCTGGTTTTCTTCCGCAGCAGTCGTCAGCGATGCCATGCCCAGCACGCTCTTGCCGCTCAGGTTGAGGTCAAAGCCAGCTTCGTCGCCCTGCTGATAGCCGGTCAGGGACAGCGCCGCCAGCAGGTCGTTGATGGCGGCCATCGTGGTGTCATCCCCGCCCAGCGCCGCCACGAGGTCAGCGTTCAGGTCGTGGATGGTGATGGTGGTTTCCTGACGCGCGGCATTGTCCCACACGCTGTTTTCCGCCATCGAGGTCAGGGGCATCGCCAGCATCATGATGCTGAGCAGTACCGCAAGCAATTTCTTCATGGGGTTTTCCTCCTTGTTGTTTGGTTTCCCTTTTTCTTTATAGCGAACACTGCGGGGCAGTGATGCTTTCGGTTGATGTTAGTCGGCGTTATCCAAAATGATGGTGCTGCTCGGCAGCGTCGTCGTACCGTCCATGAGCTGCCGCACGCTGTTCGGCAGATTCATCAGGATGCGCGGCAGAATCTTCGAAATGCTCGTCGCCAAGGTCAGCATGTAGGCGTTGAAGCGCGCGCTGCTGATTTCGCCCAAATCCAACACGTCGCCGTCGGACAGCAGGGGGCGCGGTTTGCACGAAAAGGTCGTCGTGTAGATGGTCAAGCCGACTTCACCGCCAGACAAGAGCCGAATTCTCGACTCCCGATATACACTCCTGCTCGAACCAGACGTAAACACGCCGAATTGTATGCCGCTGTCCGTGCCGTTCGCTTCGGAGGTCGTGCGCACCTCTACATCAACCTTCCCGCCCCTGCGGTTCGGCTCAACCGTCAGCGAAATCGTCGTCTGCGTCTGGTCATCCGGCATAAGCACCAGTTCGGCATTCTTTTCACCGATGGTGAGGCGTCCCGTCGTGCTGTTCTCTTCCTTTTCCAGCGTCCAGTCGTACTGCAAGCCGTCCGCCAGCGTGTTCCGGTTCAGCGTGAACGTGACGGGCTTCAGGATTCCCTCGGTCGGCTCCACCTCGGACATTCTTTCCGCCCAGTCCGGGAGCGCGGAATAGTTCACAATCAGCTTGACAAGCTGCCCCTGCGCATCCGTGTACAGCGTCACCTGCGCGTCGCTGTACAGTATCGTCTGCTGACGTACCTGCGCCGCCCAGTCGATTTCCTGCGGCACATACTCTTCCGCCGTCGTCTGCGACATGAACTGCATCAGATTGTCATAATCCGCCGCCAAATCCGCGAAGTTCTGGACGACAGGCATTTGCATCGCCGTTTCCAGCAGAATCGCCAGCCGATTGACCAGCTGTTCGTTCGTCAGCGTGAACGTACACACCTGTATCGCCGGGTCACAGCCTTCGAGCTGCTCCGTCACAGGGTCAATCGTCATGGACGGCTGATATTCCGCCAAGCGGCGCTGCATCTCCGTAAAGTCAATCGCCGCAAGGCTGTTCAGCACTTCTTCCGCCTGCACGTTTTCCGTGAAGAGGGGATTTTTGAGTACCTTCGCCATCATTGCGCCCATCTGTCCCACCTGCGCAATCTGCTCCGCGTAGTACCCAGAGGATACCGTCTCGTTGATGACTTCCGCCGTAAGACCGCGCTGGCTGAGCTGCTGGCGGTACACCAGCTCCCCGAAATGCTGCATGTCCTCGTCGAGGTTCAGATACAGCGTCTCGCCCAGCAGGTCACTGCTGACATAGACATCCGCGCCGCTGAACTGCACGGCATAATCGACAATAGGCTGGTCGTTCAGCGTCACCTCATAGGCGGCTGACGTTGTCCCCTGCTGATAGACTATCACCCGCAGGGCATCCAGAAAGTCATTGACGGCTTTCTCCTCCGCTTCGTCGATGTCCGCCCCCAGCACCTTCGCATTGAAGTCTTTCAGGAAAATGACTGTCCTTGTCGCGCCGGGCGCCGTCTCCTCCGCCACTCCGCCCATCGGCACCAGCATCGCCAGCGTCAGCAGAATCGCAAGCAGTTTCTTCATGGTGTATTTTCTCCTTTGGTCGTTTATTCCAGCGTCATCAGCCCTGAAAAGAGACTGCGCACGCTGTCCGGCAGCAGGGACATTGCGTTCGACACGCTCAGTACCATCCCCGTCATATAAGCCTGCATGAACGCGGTCAAGCGCTCGTCGCTCATTTCGCCAAGGTCGTAGATTTCGTCGCTTTCGGACAACAGCGGCTCCGCCTCGCACGGATGCGTCTCCGCGACAATCGTCAGGATGCTCTGCCCCTGCTTCGCGAGCGTCATTTCCGTGTGCTGTTCCTGCTGCCCGTCGATGCACAGGTCATCGAAGCGGAACGTGAAGTCCGTCTGCTCTTCGTCCCGCCAGTTTGTTCCGCCGCTGCAAAGCTGCTCGGTGTCGTGCACTTCCATCAGCATGGTCGCGCCGTTTTCCGTCGCCGTGTTCGTCAGTCGGAACGTCATTCGCTCCTTGCTTTGCACCAAGTTCGGGCGTTCGGGGTCTGCTTTGGGGTCTACCGCGTAGGACACATCCACGCCATCCGCATTCAGCAGAATTTCCCATGCGGTGCTCTCGGTCGTGGTTTCCATCGAAAGGTGATACAGAACGCCCTCGTCGCTCGTCCTGCGGGTCAGAATCCCCGTTTCTTCTGCGCCTCCCGTGATTATCAGCTTGACAATGCCGCCGTCCGCGTCCAGATACGCCATCACCGGCACGTCGCCATCCATCGCGGATTCCACCAGCTGCGCGCAGAAAATGTCCGTCAGACCGCCCAGCACCTCATCGCCGAAGAACAGGTTGTCCAGCCCCGTCAGCGTTTCGCCAAGCACCGCGCGGCAAATGGCGATAAGCTGCTCTTTCGTCAGCGCGAAGGACAGCACCGTCACCGCCGGGTCGCAGTCGTCCGGCTGATTCGTCACGGTTTCCCGCGCCGTTTCCGGCAGACTTTCGTTGATGCGCGCGACCATTCTCGTCCAGTCGATGCTGCTGCCGATGCTTTCCAGCAGCTCCGGCGGGGTCTGCGCAAGCGCGGGCAGCAGGTGCTGCATCCGGCGATAGCCCTGCTGCATCGACTGATTCGCAGCCGCGACGGGCAATTCGCCCAAGTCCACATTCATCAGCTGAAAAAACGCCGTAATCGCGCGCGGCAAATCCTCGGCGACATTCAGGTACACCGTATTGCCAGAAACCGAAGTGCCGATGTAGAGGTCGTCGCCGTTCATTTCCAGCGCAGCCCCCAGCACGGGCACGTCATGCAGCGTCATCTGGAATCCCGACATTTTCCCCATCGACCCCTGCGCGAGCACGTCGTTCTTCTGCAGCGTGAGCCGCATCATCGACGCATCATCCGCCGCATAAAGCTCGATGCTCAGCGCGTCCAGTGCGTCCTGAATCGCCGTCAGCACATTCGCGTTCAAATCCATGCCGGACAGCGCCCGTGCATCGGCGGTCGTCACCCGAATCGTCGTCTTCGTCGCGCCGGGCGCCGTCTCCTCCGCCACTCCGCCCATCGGCACCAGCATCGCCAGCGTCAGCAGAATCGCAAGCAGCTTCTTCATTCGTCAGCCTCCTTGACATTCGGTTGTGCGCTTTTCAGCATTCCATTACCATTATATCAAAAAAAACACCTGTTGCAAGCGAATATGCGCAAGTTTTACAATTCCGTGCCTGAAAGATGCAAATTTGCGTCTGAAAGCGCAGCTTCGCGGAAAAATGCTTGATGCCGTCATGCAAAATTTCTGTGAATGGCGCAAAAGGCCGTTTTCCCCTCTTGTGAAGCGCGAAAAAATATGCTACAATAGATAGAGTATTCCGGATTACCGAAAGGAGCTAATTCGCATGGAATTTCTGACCAAGCTTTTGGGCATCGCCACCGCCGTCGCGGAAACCACCACCGGTGCTGCCGACCCTGCCGCCGTCACCACGGATTCTGCCGCTGGCGGCATTGTCGGTATCCTCTTCAGCCTTCTGCCGCTGCTGCTGGTTTTCGTCCTGATGTACTTCATGATGATTCGCCCGGAGAAGAAGCGCCGCAAGAAGGAGCAGGACATGCTCGCGTCCCTGAAGAAGGGCGACCGCGTGTGCACCATCGGCGGCATCTACGCCACCATCGAGAGCATCAGGGACGACACCATCACCCTGAGCGTCGGCAAGGGCGACCAGACGATGGTTGTTGCGCGCTGGGCGATTCGCTCGGTGGAAGATGTGACCATCGAAAACGAGACCGAATCCCTGAACTAATCGCAAAATTCCCGGCTTCGTGCCGGGTTTTTTTGTGCCCGATTTTCCCGCCGCGCATATGCTGGGAGTGAACAGCTCACACGATGGGAGGAATCGCCATGAATCAGCGTCCGAATTGCTGCCGTCCCATGCCGCCGCAAGCGCCTTGCCCGTCCAGACCGCCTTGCCCGCCGAACCCCGCTTGCCCGTCTTGTCCGCCGACGCAGAAGGGCGTTTTATTGCCGCGAATCCTCGCCAGCGGGCGGGAGTGGCAGCGCCGCGCGTGTGTGGCGCTGTACGTCGGCGGTTTGCCGGAGGATGCAAACGGGCGATTGCGGCTCGTCGGCGTTACGGCGTGCGGTGACGCGGATTGGGAGATTGCGCCGTACCAAGAACCGCGCCCGTGCGGCTGCCGCGGATGCCGACCGTCTCGACCCGCGCCGTGCCTTCTGCGGGTGAATATTCCGATTGTTTGCCAAGTGCAGGCGGAGTGCGGGCAGGTTTTGCGCGGCGAAAGTGTGCTGACGACGGATGTTGCGCTGCCGATTCGCTGTGTGCAGGCGGAATGCTGGCGCAACCAGATGATGGTGCTTCCGTGCGTTCGGCTGATTGACGGCGGCGCGCCTGTGTGTGCGGATGGCTGCCGTCCCCCTGTGTTCGATTGCACGATTGAACTGCTCGTCGAAGCCTACATGACGCGATGGGAAGCGTGCGGCAGCCCTGCGCCGATTTGTCCGGATTTACCGCTATTCCCCCCGCCGCCGTTCGGGTGACAAGGGCGTTGGAAGGCCCAAGGGGCGTTGCCCCTTGACCCCAGCAGGGACGCTGTCCCTGCACCCTGCAAGG
>OJRI01000255.1_pt1 | contig 41934 bp, 39 predicted proteins | sample 1599151 | NCBI WGS metagenome assembly OJRI01 (sample SAMN03922457, study PRJEB24848) | human gut metagenome | isolation source: stool sample | host: Homo sapiens | place: Germany | collected 2009-11
CAGGTTTTACGTTAGCCGAGGTATTGATAACCTTAGGCATAATAGGTGTTGTGGCATCGATGACGCTTCCTGCATTAGTGTCGAAATATAAGGATAAAGAGCTGACAACGCGAGCTAAAAAAGCATATTCAGCAATAAATCAGGCAGTACAGCTTTATCAGTCAAAGAACGGAACCCCTGGGGATGCAACCAGTTTATGGGATGTTTCAAAGACTTCTGCTGAAGTTGCACAAGAGTTTTCAAAATATTTTAACGGAGCACGTTATTGTAAAAATAAACTGCAAAAAGGTTGTGCTCCTTTTTATGATTATAAAATAAAATACAATAGTATATGGGTAGACGAAAATGATACAATGCTTGAGAGTGATTTGAACTCATATCCTAAAATTATATTGAATGATGGAACCATTATAGTTGTAGTTCTGCGTTCAACTTGTTATGAAAAAGTTATGCAGAAAAAACAGGATGAATACGGGCATATAATTAAAGATGAAAATGGTAATATTCTCTACTTTGAAACAATCAGAGACTATTGTTCGTATGTTTACTTTGATACAAATGGTTCCAAATTGCCAAATCAATTTGGCAGGGATGCTTTTCTGCTTGACGGTACAACGAGCGGTATTGTCATACATCCTTGGTCTAAAACCGGCGGAACAAGTTTGAACAGCATACTCTCCGGTGGAGAAATGTCTTATACTGATTATAAAGCAGGTGAAAAGTTTGACTTTTAAAAAAGCTCCCATCTTAGGGAGCTTTTTAATTATGTTTTTATTTTAAAGCGAAAGTCATATCGGCTTCTACACAAAGCTTACCGTCAACAAGCCCTCTCCCATGAGCTTTGCAAACAGGTCCTTTTACCTTTGTAAGCTCAATTTCCATATCAAATCTGTCACCAGGTCTTACGATATTTTTAAAACGAACACCGTCAACTCCGGCATATAATGTTAATTTGCCTTTAAATTCAGGCATTGTCATCAACACCGGTGCGGAACATTGAGCCATAGCTTCAAGCTGGAGTACTCCAGGCATAATAGGATTTCCAGGAAAATGTCCCTGAAAGAACTGTTCATTCATTGTAAGATTTTTGTAACCTTTTGCGTATTTCCCCGGAACACATTCTGTAATTCTGTCTACAAGCAGGAATGGAAAACGATGAGGAATCATCTCCATAATTTCCATTGTATCAAAGCTCAATACTTCTTGTGTAACTTCTTCTGTCATGTATATTCTCCTTATTTTATTTCTATTAATTTTTCTTTGAGTTTTTTTGCAACTTTCAAATGAACTGCATGTCCTGCTTCTTTTGCTAAAATCTGGCATTTAAGATTAAGAGGGTTTACTCCTGTAAGATACAAATCCCCGATTAAATCAAGAATTTTATGCTTTACTGGCTCCATTTCGCTTCTTAATGGTGTAGTATAACCTTCATCTTTTAAGCCTACCGTATTATCAATAGTAACTCCCTGCGCAAAGCCAAACATTTGGAATTTTCTTAAATCTTTATAAAATCCAAAAGTTCTTGCTTCAATAATTTCTTCCTGATTCTTAGGATTATAATTAACCCATCGTCTTGTAAGATCAGGGTGGTTATAATTTACAGCATATGAGATGAAAAGTTCATCATCAGGAAGTATTACGAAGCTGGTTTTGCCGTTAAGATAATAAACCGGTTCTGATACAGTGTATTGTTTTGGCTTATAAAGAAGCGGTTTATTTATTCCGGCTTCCTTAAAAAGTTCTACCCATTGTTTAGAACTTCCGTCCAGAGCAGGAACTTCCATTTCATCCATACAAATATCAAGAGAATCTATTCCGCAAAAGGCAAGAGCTGCTGTTAAGTGTTCGGTAAGCATTGCTTTTGCTTTGTTTTTGCCAAGCACTACACAATGTTCTGTTGAAACAACGTTATCAACATCAGCGCTAAATTCTTCTCCTGAAACAAAATATCTGATTTTTCCGGTATTAGACGGGAAAAATTTTACTTTGCATGGCTTATTTTTCATCAAACCGTTGCCGGTAATTTCGGTTTCCTTTTTGAGTGTTACTGTCATTATTGGTGTTCTTCCTCAAATACTTTTAACATAGGTTCATATTTTCTGAATTTTGCAAAGATTTCCTGAGCATCTTTCATAGTCTTAAGCTGTTTGATAAATTCTTTTCTAGGAACAGCAGGTATGCCGACTATGATTGATTTTTCAGGGAATGATTTTGTTACACCGGCTTTTGCTGTTACGATAGAATCAGACCCTATTTCAATATGATCTGCAAGACCGGCCTGACCTGCAATAACTACTCTGTCGCCGATAACACAGCTTCCTGCAATTCCAACCTGTGAAACGATTAAGCAGCCTTTTCCTATTTTACAGTTGTGTCCGATCATTACCAAATCATCAATTTTAGTGTTATCTCCTATTGTTGTATTTTCGATTGTACCGCGGTCAATTGCAGTATTTGCACCTATTTCAACATTATTTCCTATAACAACGGATCCGATTGAAGGAATTTTAAAGATTACCTGTTTAATATTTTCTTCTTTAATTGTGCCTTCTTTTCTTGCCTGTTCTATGTTGTCAGGATTTTCTGTTACAAAGCTGAAGCCGTCTGCACCAAGTGAAACCCCATGGTGAAGAATAACATCATCACCAATTTTCACCCTGTCGCCTACATTAACTCCCGGGTGGAAGAAGCAGTTTTTACCAATTTTAACCCCGCCTCCGATATAGGAATTAGCCATTATTTTAGTATTATCACCAATTACAGCATCATGTGAAATTACAACATTTGGACCTATTTGAACATTTGCACCGAGCTTTGCAGTTTCATGAACTACTGCGGTCGGGTGAACGCCGTTATTTACTACTGGCGGTACATAGAAAAGATTTAATAGTTTCATCATAGCTAATCTTGGTCTTTCAACTTCGATTGTAGTGAAGCCGTCAATTTGAACGCCCAATGGCACAAGTGCAGCTTTTGCCTGTGATTTTGCAAGGTTTGCAATTTCTTCTTCGCCCAGAGCAAGTGCAAGAGTATTTTCGTCTGCCAGAAGCGGAGGTGCTATCTGTGAAATCTGAACATCAGCTGCTTTTGTAAGCATTCCGCCGACAATTTGTGAAATTTCTTCTACTGTAAAAGTTCTCATATATTTTCTCCTTGTATTTATTTTTAAGCAGGATTGCAAGTCTGCTGCGTTTCAGCAGCTTTTCATTTTTTCAATTGTTCCTGTTGTAGACTTCCCTTCTACAAAGTTAATAAACTCTACTTTTGTTCTGTTTTTTTTCATAATATCAGCTTCTGGGAGAGTTTCCATATTATAATCAGCTCCTTTTGTATAAACATCAGGTTTTATTTCATCTAAAAGATTCCGCGGACTATCTTCATCAAATAGTACCACATAATCTACACATCTTAAAGCACTTAATATTTCAGCGCGGTCATTTTCGTTATTAATCGGTCGGGATGGTCCTTTTATTGATTTAACTGATTTATCTGAATTTAATAATACAATACAGTAGTCAGCAAAGGTTTTCGTCTTTTGTAAGTAGCGTACATGCCCTACATGAAGAATATCAAAACAGCCGTTTGTGCAAACAATGGTTTTCCCGTCTGCATGAATTTTGTCTACTAAATTTTTTATCTCATCTCTCTTGATTAACATATCCTTAACCCTGAAATAATATACATATGTTATCAAAAACATATTATAAAAGCAATAAAAAAGCCGATTTTAAAACCGGCTCTTTTAATTTACGAATTTTTCTTTCAAGCTCTTTGTGCCAAACTGCTGCTAAACATATCGCTTGAAATATTTTTTAATTGAAATGTTTTTGATGCAGTCCTGTTTTGATGAGCACTTGAGAGTGCATTTTTTAATATACTTTCTTTTGGTTTTATTAAAATAATTTTTTTCATTGCCCATTTTTTCGGCAAAAATTCTCCGAGCACCAGCCTTTTTACGTCCATAACAAACCTCCTTTTTTAACACTAAATAATTTTGTTTAATTTTTCTCCGATGACATCACCAAGTTTAAAAGAGCCTGTTTCTTGCTCTATTTGCGGAACATATTTTTTATAATCTTTCACGCTTGACTTCATGCGTTCGGCAATAATTTCTTGCTGAATATCATCATATCGTGTTGGTATCCGGGTAAATGGTTTTTTTACAGTACTATTTACAATTTTCATATTCATACACAACCGCCTTTTGTATTGACAAAGTAGTATGAAAATAAAAATTGCCTTAATTTGCTAATGTTTTAAGATATATTAAGCTATTTGAAGGGTTTGTTCCAGCATTTCAATTGTTGTGCGCGGAATATCACACTCTCTTTTGCCTTCTTCATTTTGTTCCGGGTCTTTTGTCATTAATGCTGCATTTGAATTTTTTATTTCTTCCATGGTTTTATCCTTTGATAATTTATTTTTCAGGGGTAATAATTTTAAAAATTATAAGTATCCTGATTAAATATTTTTGCTAACTATTTTTTAAATTTTGAAGTTATAATTTGTGTTGCTGTTTCGATTTTTCTAAGCGCATTCTGCATAGGTGCAGACGGATCAAGCATTTCTGCTAACCTTTGATCTTTATAACTTGTAAGCGGCTCTTCAAGCGGAAGACCGCTGGCGCCTTTAACAACTTTCTTTGTAATTCCTTGTTTTGCACTGGTAATTGTTTTTACGGGGTTTATTTTTATTGGCATTTTCTCCTCCTCAAATGCTGATGGGATTAATATAATCCCATCTCTATAACTTTCTGGCAAATTCTTACTGTATTTAATGCTGCGCCGATTCTTAGGTTATCTGCAACGCACCATAAAGAAATTCCGTTATCAAAAGCCAGATTTTTTCTTATACGTCCAACAAATACCGGATTTACTCCTGAGGCATCTCTGGTTGTAGGGTATTCGTAATTCTCCGGATTGTCAATAACTTTTACTCCGAAAGAATTTTTAAGTATTTCTCTTACTTCATCAGGTGTAATATTTTCTTCAAATTCAATATCAACAGCTTCGGAATGTCCGTTGTAAACCGGAACTCTTGCTGCTGTGCATGAGATTGGCAATTCTGCCGGGAGATGAAGAATTTTTTTAGTTTCGTTTGCAACTTTCATTTCTTCTTTTGTGTAACCATTTTCACAGAACACATCAATCTGCGGGATCACGTTGAATGAAATTGGTTTTTTGAAACATTTATTTTCAAATTTTTCACCGGCAAGATTTGCTTTTGTATCTTCGGTTAATTCATTAATTGCAGCAAGTCCTGCACCTGAAACTGCCTGATAGGTTGATACTATAAGTCTTTTTATTTTTGCTTTCTCATGAAGCGGTTTTAAAACAAGCATTAACTGTGAAGTTGAACAGTTAGGGTTTGCAATAATTCCTTTATGTTTTCTTAAATCTTCATCGTTTACATATGCAATAACAAGCGGGACATCCTTATCCATTCTGAATGCGCTTGAGTTATCAATCAAAACACCGCCGCGTTTTACTATTTCCGGTGCGAATTTTTGTGACGTAGAGCCGCCTGCTGATGCAAGTACTATGCTTACTCCGTCAAAGCTTTCCGGTGTTGCTTCTTCTACGGTGTATTCTCTGCCTTGAAATTCAATTTTGCTTCCGGCAGATTTTGCACTGGAGAGAAATTTAATTTCGTTGAAATCAATTTTTAATTCATCAACGATTTTTGTAATTTCCCGGCCTACAACTCCTGTTGCACCTAAAATTGCGATGTTTGGTTTTCTCATTATTTTTTCCTTTTCTGTTTAATACTTTATTACATTATATTTTCCAAGCCGTAGATAAAATCATTTTTATCAGCAACATGTTTTACAGCTAAAAGAACACCCTGCATATAGCACTTTCTGTCCATAGAGTCATGTCTTATTGTCATAATCTGACCTGATGAACCGAAAATTACCTCCTGTGAGGCAATATATCCCGGCATTCTGACTGAGTGAATATGTATATCGGAATATGAAATTCCGCCGCGTGAACCTTTAATAGTTTCTTTTTCAGGGCAGTTGTCTTTTGTAAAAGTTTCTTTTTCTTCAGACATCATTAATGCTGTTTTTATAGCAGTACCGGATGGCGCATCTTTTTTCTGGTTGTGATGAAGCTCAATAATTTCTGCATTATCAAAATATTTTGAAGCCTGTTTTGCAAACATCATCATCAGAACTGCACCTGTTGAAAAGTTTGGAGCAATTAAACAGCCGGTATTCTTTTCTTTTGAAAGTTTTTGTAATTCTGCAATCTGTTCATCTGCTAAGCCGGTTGTTCCAATTACGATTTTGATACCGTTGTTAAGGCAGTATTTTGCATTCTCAAAAATTGATGCCGGTTGTGTAAAATCTACAAGTACATCTATATGGCAGCTCTTGTGAGCTTCTTCAATAGATTTGTAAGTATCATCTCCGGCAATATCAATTTTTGCTGAAAGTTCTGTTAATTCGCAATTTTTAACAGCTTCAACAACTTCTCTTCCCATTTTCCCTAATGCGCCGCACACTGCAACTTTAATCATTTTTAACTCCTGTTATTTATGTGTCTGATTTACACTTTATCACAAAAAGATTTTTATGGTGTTTTAATGTTACAAACTTTTAATTTTATAAGACAATTTTAAAAACGGTTTTGTTTTATTATTAATGTATGAAGGTTCAGAAGTTAATTCCAACATCAGGTATAAGAAAAATCACCCAGCGAATTAAATCAATACGCAGCTGTCCTTCTGACTGTACAGTTTTGAACAAAAGCAGCAGAGTTATGAGAGCAAAAAATAAAAGTGATTGTATTCAATATGCGAAAATTTTTATGAACAGTTCGTCTGCCAATCCTAACATTAGAATTCCAATAATTGAAAAACTCGGAGCATTTATATTAGGAATAAATACTCCGGTAAAAAATTTGAGAATTGTAAAAGATGGGAATAATAAAATTGTTGGAGGGTACATGTCAACAATGCGAACTCCGGAAGAATTTTTTATTTCATCTCTTGCCGTTACGAATCCGGGGCGTTCTTCCAAGGTTTTGACTAAAATTTATAAGGACATGGTTTCAGCAATAAGGAGTAATAATTCAAAAACTGTTAGCTGTCTTGTTTCTCAGGACGCGTCTTATCTTGTAAACTTATATAAAAAATTAGGATTTAGAATTGATGACATTGCAGATCCTCTTGAGTTCAATATTGAACATAATAAAGTGCTTTATCATATGACAATGAATGCTGACGATTTTTGTAAAATTCTGTAATTTAAAATTTTTCTATGTTATCATTGTCGGGTAGTCTATTTTAATAAGGAGAGAAAGAATGGCAGATGCAAAAATTTTAGCAACTATTGACAGAAGTGATACTGAGCAATTACAGATTTCAGTTAGCGAATATAAAGGAAGAAGCTACTTTAACTTGAGAATTTATTATACAACAGATGACGGTGCTACTTGGCTTCCTACTAAAAAGGGTGTAACTTTCGCGCCGGATCAGCTTGATATTTTAGCTGATGCAATTGAAGAAGCTAAAAAAGAATTTATGGCAGAAGAATAAGCCTAAATATAGCTTTTTAAACTTATAGTATTTTTAAATGCGCTTTTGCAAAAGCTTATCAACGCATAAATTATTTGCAGAAGCGCTTTATAAGATTTATATTTTGAAGGAGATTGCGTTGGGTAAATATGCTCTTGCACTTGTTAATATAAAGGGGCTGGGAGTAAAAACTTTCAGCTATTTAATTCCCGAAGAGATGAAAGATAAAATTCAAATCGGACAGGCAATATTAGTGCCTTTTGGAAGGCAGGGGCTTATTAATGCATTTTGTGTCGGTTTTTCTGATTATCTGCCTGAGGAAATAAAGGCAAAGAAAATCAATAAAATTTTAGATGAAACCCCGCTTTTTTCTATTGATTATCTGAAACTTCTTGAATGGGTTGCAAATTATTACTGCTGTGATCTGGTTACTGTTCTGAATGCTGCTATCCCGCTTAAGCTTATTGAGAAAGTTTCAAAGACCGAGCAGGCTGTAGAGTTTGTAAGTTTTGAAAATGCAACTAAGAGGCAGGCTGAAGTTCTTGAAATGTTAAAAAAAATGGGTAAATGTCCGCTTTTAGCTTTTGAAAAACTTGCTAAAACAACAAGAACAACTATAAAAAAACTTGAACACGCCGGCTGTTTAAAAATCTTAACTGAAGAAATCTACAGAAATCCCCTTGATGTTTTAAAAATTGAAACAACAGAACCTCTTTATGACCTTGAAGGCGAACAGCAAACTGCTTATGAAGGGATTTCAAAAAAAATAAAAGAAAATCCGTTGGCACAGATGCTTCTATATGGTGTGACAGCCAGCGGGAAAACGGAGGTTTACTTCAAGCTTATTGACGACTGCCTTAAACGCGGCAAAAATGTTTTATTCCTGGCACCGGAAATCGCTCTTGCCTCACAGCTTACAAAACGTCTTGCAAAAAAGTTCGGAACAAAAGATGTTGCAATCTGGCACAGCAGTATTTCAGACGGCGAAAGGTATGATGTATGGCAGAGGCTATACAGAGATGATATAAAAATTCTTGCCGGAGCCCGTTCAGCGGTTTTTGCACCGTTAAAGAACATCGGTCTTATAATAATTGATGAAGAACATGAAAGTGCTTATAAGCAGACAAGTCCTGCGCCAAGGTATGATGCAAAGGTTGTTGCAAAAAAACTTGCTGAATTTCACAAATGTCCGCTGCTTCTCGGGTCTGCAACTCCTGATATTTCTGTTTATTACAGGGCTGTTAATTCCGGTAACCTTTTTGAGATGAAACACCGTTACCGTAATGCGCCTATCGCTCCTGTTACTGTTATTAATATGCAGGAGTATTCAAGAGCTGCATATAAAAGTGTTATCTCAAAACCCTTACAGCTTGCAATTTCAGAAACACTTGAAAAAAAACAGCAGGTTATTCTTCTTATTAACCGGCGTGGATTTTCAACTTTTACACAATGCCAGGCATGCGGTCATGTAATTGAATGCCCGAACTGTGCTATTCCAATGATTTGGCATGCAAAAGATCAGCATCTGAAATGTCATTACTGTAATCATATATCATATTTCCCTGATTTTTGTCCAGAATGCGGCTCCGATGCTTTGAGAAACAGTGGAACCGGCACGCAGAAAATTGAACAGTATATAAAAGATTTGTTTCCGGAACACAATGTTGAAAGAATCGATAGTGACATACTTGTAAGAAAAGGAGAACATGTAAGGCTTCTTGAGCGGTTTCAGAAAGGTGATATTGACATACTTGTTGGAACGCAGATGATAGCTAAAGGTTTGGATAACCCGAACGTTACGCTGGTCGGTGTTATTTCAGCGGATGCAAGTTTTAACCTGCCGGATTTCAGAGCATCAGAAAGAGGCTTCCAGCTTTTGACACAGGTCGCAGGGAGGGCAGGACGCGGTGAGTTTACCGGAAGAGTTCTCTTTCAGACTTATAACCCTGATTATTATGCTCTTGAAAGCGCTAAGTCGCAAAATTACGGTGAATTTTACCATACGGAAATTGCTGCCCGTGAAGAGTTTGATTATCCGCCTTTCAGCCAGATGATAAGGCTTATAATAAGTTCCATGAATAATTTTCGCGCAGAAAAATCAGCCCAGGAAATTGCGCTCAGACTTTGCACCATGATTGAAAAATATGGAATATCTGAAAGGCTTGAAGTTCTTGGACCTACTCCTTGCGTAATTGAAAGGATTAACAGCTACTACCGTTTCCAAATAATTATCAAAAATAAACTTGAAGAAAAAGGACATAATTTTATCTCAAGTTTTCTAAACAAAATTACTATGCCTAAGGATATTAAGCTTGCAATAGACGTTGATCCGCTTGATATTTTATAAAATTATTTAGGCAAATTCTTGAAATAATCTTTGTCCGTCAGGGCCCTGTATGTGCAGCTAAGGCCATTCATGGAGTGTGTTGATGTTATGGAACAAAGATTATTTGAGGTACCATTAGCCCCCATAGGAAGCAACTTTCCATTGTCCATAACCTGAAATGCAAACAAATCATGGCCTAATCGGTTTGGCTTTTTCATATTTCCGTTCACATCGACCAAAATCCAAATCAAGCCATCTATATTTTCCACCATAATAAGCATTCCGTCATTTACAAAAATCTGTCCGTCGTCAATTAGTCTCGTAGTCATAGGCTTGTTATTATATGTTTTGTAAGCTTGTGAAATATATAATATATTACCGGCATCATCTTGAGAGCTTTGTTCACAGTCATTGAAACCACAATCTTTTGAAACCTTAAAATATTTTTTAAAAACAGGCATAAACTGTCTTACAGGATAATTGGCAGCGTTAGGAACCTGCCCCTCATCATAACTCATTTGATTAAGAGCGGCTTGAATAACAGAATAAGCTTTTTTTAAACCGGTTTCTAATTCTTTCCCCTGGGTCTGGTTAATAAGTGCAGGTAAAGTCATTGCAGCAATTACTCCGATTATTCCCAGTGTAATAAGGACTTCTGCCAAAGTGAAACCTTGTTTTTGCATTACAAACCTCTTTTATTAATTAATATTACTGATTTATACATCTATACATGTAATAATAACATGTTAAAATGTATATTTCAACCCTAAGCTTTTAAACTGCTAAAATATCATTATGATTAAAAACAGATTATCAATTATTCTCGGTGAGCAGAGAATGCGCGTTTCTGAACTCTCGCAGTTGACTGGGATAAGCCAGAACGCGCTTAACAAAATTTATCACAATAAGACTAAGGGTATAGATTTTAATACCCTTAATAAGCTTTGTAATATTTTAAAACGTAATTCACAGGAAATTTTTGAATTTACGCCTGACTAAAACTTTTTATATAATTTTTTGTTTTTTCTCTAATTTCGCGGTCGACTTCAAAGATTTCATCAATTGAAGGATTTTGAATGACTTTGTGTTCATCAAATATCTTTCTTGTAATTTCATAAATTTCGTAAAGTTTAATTTTTCCGTCCAAAAATGCAAAAACAGCCTCTTCGTTTGCTGCATTTAGACAGGCTGTAGCTGTTCCGCCTGTTTTACCTGCTTTGTAAGCAAGTTTGACTGTCGGAAACTTTTCAAAATCCGGTTTTTCAAAGTCCAGCCTTGCAATTTCGGAGAAACTGAAACTTTTTGATTTAATACCTTCAAATCTTTCAGGGTATGTTATTGCATACTGTATAGGTATGTGCATACTTGGTAACCCCAGCTGTGCTATGACGCTTCCGTCTTTGTACTCAATTGCGGAATGCACAATACTTTGCGGGTGAATAACAACATCAATATCATCATAATCAAAGCCGAAAAGATGATGCGCTTCAATAATTTCCAAGCCTTTATTCATAAGAGTGGCACTGTCCACAGTAATTTTTCTTCCCATATGCCATCTTGGATGAGCGAGAGCTTCTTTTACTGTTGCATTTTTCATTTCTTCAGCCGGCTTATGAAGAAACGGTCCTCCGCTTGCTGTAATAATTAGTTTATCGACTTGCTTAATATCTTTGATACACTGGTGAATTGCGCAGTGTTCGCTGTCTACAGGAACAATATTTACTCCGTTATTACGTGCGGCATCCATAACAATATCGCCTGCCATGACAAGGGTTTCTTTGTTTGCAAGAGCGATGTCAATTCCGTTTTCAATAGCTTTTAGTGTAGGTTTAAGCCCTATCTTACCGGAACAGGCAACAAGGATAATATCATTTTCTTTATCGTTGCAAATTTTTTCCAAACCTTCTTCCCCAAGTACGGTGTATTTCGGTTTAAATTTTTCAGCCTGCTGTTCTAATAATTCTTTATTATGCCCGCCTGCCAATGCTATAATTTCAAACTTATCCTGAAGTTTTTCAATAACCTCCAGTGCTTGGGTTCCAATTGAGCCAGTAGAACCAATTATGCTAATTTTTCTCTTCTTTTCCATAAAAGTATTATATAACAAATAAAATATTGCATAAATTAAAAAATAGATTATAATAAAAAAGCAGAGGAAACCATGATAGAAAAGCTATATATGTTTTCTCAAACACGCTTCCGCACAATATACCTGATAGGATTTTCGTTAACCCGGTAGTGTCGTGTCTCAGGCACCGCTAACGTTTCGAAAACATATATCGATAGCGAGAAGCCGGAACTTACAGATCAATTTAAATTAAATATATTTGTTTTCGAGGCGATAGCGAGAGCAGGGCGAGAGCGTGACCGAGAAAATAAATATATTTGCTTTAATAAAAAAAAGAAATAAAATGCAAAACTAAAAAAGGAGATTAATTATGGAAAACACAGTAAAGACAAGAGTTTTCGGGGGGGGGGCAAGGTAATTTAAGCTCCTTAACCGGTATTGGCGCAGGTAACAAACCATTTGGCGCAGCAGGCAAGGCAAAACAATCAAAAGGATTTACTCTGACCGAGGTATTGATAACCTTAGGTATAATAAGTGTAGTTGCATCAATGACGTTGCCGGCAGTTATACAACAACATAGGGAAAAGGTTTTAGAAACAGGTCTTGCTAGATTTTATACCACAATAAATCAGGCATTTAAAGCCTCAGAACTCCAGAACGGTGAACAACAATACTGGGAATATACAGACAACTCCTGTGAATTTTATAAAAAGTATTTGGCAGACTACTTAAAAACAATCCGTTGGGAATGCGGTTATTATAATACAATTAGCAATGGAATGATTTCAAAAAATAATGATGAAAGATTTGTGGGAATTTATTTGCCATCAGGTGATATGGCAGTGTTTTCTTACGGATGTGTATTTACTTATATGGTAAAAGCTCAGAAACATTATAAGGCATATGAGGCTCTTATGAGCGGTGGTCCGACTGATGATAGGGATTTATATGGCAGAAAGCTATTTGTATTTCAAATTGCAAGAACCCGCGGTGAAGGAAGGGAGGTTAAAGATGGGGTTGAACCATTTGACGGATTAAGAATATATTCTGATGACGAAATTAAGCAGCGTTGTATTCAATACCCATCAAGGTGTGTTGAAATGATAAGACGTAATGGCTGGAAAATTCCGGATGATTACCCGTACAAAGTAAATTAATAAGTTTGTTATAAACCCCTCTCAATGAATTAATGAGAGGGGTTATTTTTTTTATAATGTTAATTTTATTTTTCGGCTTTTACAGCATCTTTAAGCGATTCGCTTTCATTTACGTAATTCGTAACCTGCTTTAATGCCGGTCTGAATGCGTTTACTGTAGCATTACCGCCTAAACATCCGCCTGTACAAGCCATAACTTCGATAAGGTTGCCTAAATCGCACATACCGTTTTTAGCATATTTTTTAAGATCGCGGATTGTCTGTTTATTCAAGCCGTCGATTATAACAGGATGAGCAGGAATTTCTTCCGGAAGCAGTGTTTGTACTGCTTTTGCAACACCGCCTGTTACGCAGTAATTTCTTGCTTCGGCAGATGCTTCTGTCTTAAATTCACTTTCTCCGCATTCTGCAACCTGAATATTTAGTGCAATGAACCACGCTCCGACTTCTTCGTAATTCAATACATAATCCACATTTGGATTTTGAAGTGCTTCACGTCTTTTTGCTACACAAGGGCTGAAAAATACTGTTATTGCATCCGGCTGTTCCTTTTTTACAATTTCCGCAGTGTAATACAAAGGTGTTTTTGTATCAGAACGGAAAGGCTTTAATTCCGGAATATGTTTTTCAACCAGCTCATTATACCCTGCACAGCAGGATGTTGTCATAAATTCTGCACCATGTTCAAGTCTTTCCTCAAATTCTGCCGCTTCAGTTTTTGTTGTAACGTCAGCACCTTGAGCAACTTCATAAACATCTGCAAATCCTAATTTTTGAATTGCTTCTTTCAGCTGTTTTGGTGTGCAAGGTAATTGACCCATCATTGCAGGTGCAATCATTGCAATTACTTTTTTGCCTGCTTTGATTGCTTTCAAAACATCAATAATCTGGCTTTTTTCATGTACTGCACCGAAAGGACAGGCTGAAACGCATTTTCCGCATGAAATACATTTTGAAAAATCTATCTGTGCGTGTCCATCTTCACCTTTTGCGATAGCACCTACAGGGCAGGCATTTTCGCAAGGCACTATAATTTTCTGGATTGCCTGATAAGGACAAACCTGAGCACACATTCCGCAGTTCTTACATTTTGCAGGATCAATAACAGATTTACCGTTTTGAACGCTTATTGCTCCGAACTTACAAGTATTAACACAAGGTCTTGCAACACAGCCCTGACAAAGGTCAGTTACATAAATCCTTGCCGGAACACAACCTTTGCAGGCAGTTGTCAGAACAGTCAGAGGATTATCTTCCGGTTCTTTTCTTTCTAATGCTTCTTTTGCAAGATTAGAAAGCAGTTCACTGTCATCTGTTTCTTCAATAGACAGACCTAAGCCTGCAATTGTTCTGTCGCGCAAAATTGCACGTTCTTTATAGATACAGCATCTGTAAGGTACTTCATGACCTTTCGGGCGCATGTCGTAAGGAATCAGACGTGTATTCTCTTCAAAATTATCACTTAAAAAAGATTTTATCAGTCTTACTAATATTTCTCTTTTTAAATGTGATGTTTGTTTTGGGGTGTTAATTGCCATTCTCTCGTTTCCATTCTATTTATTTTCGTACCACATAAATCTATTGTGCGGCAAGCTTTTCATCGATTGCCTTCAAAACTTTTTCTACAGTAGCTTCTTTAATTACATCTTCATCAACTTTTACATAAGGAGCTTTTGAAAATTCCCAGTCAATTGAGCATAAACCTAAACAAGGAACTCCTGTAACTTCTACCTTATCACCATATTTGGCAGGTACAGTTTCAATCAATTCCTGTAAATTTGCAGAGCCCATCACAAAACATGTTGTTCCTAAACATACCTTAACACTAACTTTTTTGTTCATCTTTTTTACCCTTCCGAGGTTTATCCTCACATATACTGTACATTTACTTTTTTGAAATATTTATCTTGAAGTACACAGGCGATTTTTTTAATAATGTTTTTTCTGATTTCTATTTCTATTGGTAATGCCGGGTCATAATGCGCCTGATTAAGCTTTGCACCAACCATAAAATTGATGCAATCGCTATCCAATAAAAATTTTACCAACTTTCCGGCTGCGTTGTCAATATCCGGGGTACCGTTTTCTAAGTATTCTAAAGTTTTTGTCAAGGTAAGAATACCCTCGGTTACCAGATCAACCCCTTCCATATAAGAACAGGCCGGAAGTTTTCCTATACTGATTGTTGTATCCATTGTAATTGGTCTGTTTAACTCGCGAGAAATAAGATTAGCCGTTGTACCGCCGGCAATTGCTTTTTTGCCTTTAAAATTTGCAAACATTTCTGCATATTCTTTGTCTTTTTGCTGATGGTAAGGAGGTCCTGTAAAAATAAGAGCTTCTCGAGGTTCTCTAAAGTATAATACACAGGCTGAAATATCATCTTTTGGTTTTCTGTCTGTTTCAATATTTCTCGCTTGGTTAACTATGTATTGTGAAAGTTCGGAACTTGAAATATCCGGATGTTGTGCAAGTTTGTCTTTCACAAGAACTATTAAACCTTCTCTTCTCAATCCGAGTTTTAGTCTTCCGCCGCCAAGACCAGCCTGGGTTACTCCGTCTGAGCAGAAAATCAAACGGTCGCCCAGTTTCAGTTTCGGTTTGTAGATTTTCAGCTTTCGATTTTTAAATGTTTTTGACTGGATAGTTTCAAAAGCCGGTTCCATTATTTCGTTATCTCTAATCCATAGAAACTGCGGATTACCTTCTTCTACTATTTTTGCATTTCCGTCATCGTTTACATCAATTGCAGAAAATGTGGAATAACTTATTCTTCTGACTTTACATACAGGAAGGGAGTTCATAATGATTTCTGCAGCCTGTCTTATCGGAATCTGCTGATTTTCGATAAACCGAAGAAGCATTGTAGCTGTCATACAGGAGAGTATATTAGCTTTTATGCCGCTGCCAAGACCATCTGAGAGTACTGCTATAAGACGTGATTCATCCGGATACCTCTTGGAAACAAAGTAATCTCCGTAAGCATTCTGATTATATTTTTTCATCTGACTGCAATCAATATCTATAAACATTCAGATTTTACTCCCCGTCTTTCTGTTCGTCTTCTTTATCATCAAAGTCATTTGCGATAGAGCTTAGAAGTGTTTCGGTTTCTACCATGTGTTCCCCTAACAGACAGGCAATTTCCTGAACAATTGAAATATTTTTGGAGATAACCTCGTGTGCTTTTTGGGAAATTTTTTCTCTATTGGTTTCAGATTGGGTTACATCAGAAATAACTGCACCTACAATCTCATTTTCTTCAATTGTAAACACGCTTATATCATATAGACGATTTTTTACTGCATAACGTTCCTTGTGCAGATCTTTTCCGGATTTTAAAATAGTTTTAAACAGGTCGGAAAAATCTATTATTCTGTCTAATGCTGCTCCGGTAAGACCTTCCGGTCTTGCTTTGAATATGTCATACATGTCGCCGGTAAACATTTTCATAAAACTTTCGTTGGCTTCGATAATATTCATACTGCTGTCAACCATAACAACAGCTGCAGGCATACATCGTACAAGTGCTGCAGCCTTTCTCATTGCTATTTTTCTCATATATGAAACGCACATTGAAGTTTCAGCATCTCCGTCCAGAAGTGCTTTTGCCAGATCCCGGCAGGTAGCATAGCCGCATCCTCCGCAGTTTAGCTCATCATCAACTGTGTGTTTGCCTATTTTCTTTAGTGTTTTCAAAATATCTTCTATCGGATACTGCGAGTTAACTATTTTCTTTTCATGTATTTCATAAGGAACGACTATTGACGGAGCTTTAGGAATGATTTCTCTGTCTTTTACTTTTGTAAGCACATCTGATACAACGCTGATACCTGCTTTTTCTGTAGAGATACAAGGTCCGGCAACGCAGCCGCCTTCACATGAGAGAGCTTCTACAAATATTACCCGGTCAAGTTTTTCTGGATTAAGTTTATGCAGAGCTTTATCAAAGGATTCCAAGCCGGCAATGTCCATAAGCTGTACCTCTTTTTTTATACCAATTCTTTTGATTGTTTCATTCATTCCGCCGTCAATAGGATATAAAGCTCCTTCATATGCCGTATTAGGCACAAATTTGTTCTGCGGATCTACAGGAACTGTTGATGTGTCTACTATTTCGTCATGAAACCAAACTTTTAACTCTTCAAAAGTAAGTGCAACATCAAACAAGCCGCTGTATTTAACTTCATTTTTCTTTCCGATGCAAGGACCTATGAATACAATTGCTATATCATCACCGTATTTTTCTCTAAGCATTTTTGCGTGTGTCATGGCAGGAGAGCCTAGGGGGGTAATATATTTTGTAAATTCCGGATGGTATAGTCTTACAAAATCAACTATTACAGGGCAGGCGCTTGATATAAACAGTCCTTTTTCTGCTTCATTAAGCATTTGTGCTGTTTTAATTGAAACTTCCTGTGCGCCGAGTGCTGTTTCTGAAACATCTTTAAAGCCGAGTTTTTTTAATAATGAAATCATTTTTTCAGGCGAATATTCAAATACTCCGCTCCAGCTCGGCGCAAGAGATACATAAACATCTTTTTGTGCAAGGATTAAGTTTTTTGCTTTATCAATATCAACGCGTACACGCTTTGCATTTGAAGGGCATGCTTTTACACAGTGTCCGCATGCTATACATTTTTCAGGAATAACAGAAGCGTGTCCGTTTTCAATTTTAATAGCTTTTACAAGACACTCCCTGACGCACCTGTAGCAGTCATGGCACTCATTTGACAGCGTGTAGACAGGATATTGGTTATTCATCTTTTTTCAAACTCCTTTTTTTGTTTATCAAATTATGCAGAAATTAAAATAATTATTTGGCGGTAGATTTCAGAATTTTTTCCAGTTTTTCTTCATTCATTTCAGTATATTCTACACCGTCAATTATAATATTAGGTCCTGTTGCACATTTACCTTCACAGCGGTTTCCTGCCAATTCAATTTCTGCTTCTAAACCATTTTCTTTTATATATTTTTCAATAAATTCGAGATTTTGGTCATTTCCTCTTGCAAAGCAGGAACTTCCCATACATACTGTTATTTTCATTATTATCCTCTCAATTATACTCTTATTTTAGCGTATTTCGTCTAATATGGCAAGTTATGTTATCTTGCAAAGCTGTATTAAAAATGTTATAATAAAAACAGGATTGTGGACTGTCTATACTTCCGGTATATGTGTATAGCTTTTCTCAAGCACGCTCACACTCCGTTCCCGCTATCGTTTCGAAAAGCTATACATATACCGGAAGTAAAAACAAGACAACCTGTAGCATATTAAAAGAAAATAAATATTTTCCCTTAAAAAGAAAGAAATAAAATCAGAACTAAAAAGGAGAATGAATTATGGAAAACACAGTAAAGACAATGATTTCCGGGGGGGGGGCAACCTAATCTTAGCGAAATACCTGCGAAAAAACGAGAGCGAAGTCAGCCACAACGGGAATATGGCTGATTTTTTAGTGAAAAGAACTTAGATGAATATAAGTTAAAGATTGAAAAAGTATAAGTTATAATATATAATAGAAATAAGAAAGGAAATCGCAGGTATGAAAAATGGCTTCACTTTAGCAGAGGTATTGATAACCTTAGGAATAATAGGTATTGTTGCAGCAATGACTTTACCAACGCTTAATCAGAAGAATAACGAAAAGGTCATGGTATCTAAATTGAAAAAGAGTTATTCTGTAATGCAGCAGGCTTATCTTATGGCTGTCAAAGATAAGGGTACACCTGATCAGTGGGGGCTGGTTAATAATGTTAATACTGATCAAAATGTAGATGATATTAATGATGTTAACAATCTGCTTTACCATATTAAAGATTATTTAAAAATTACAAAATATTGCGGCAGTAAGTCGGAAGGATGCTGGGTTGATACGGCTGCATTGAATGGGAATCCTGCGTTTAGTTCCGAAAGTAGAAACGTATATTCAAAAGCTTTGCTGGCGGATGGTTCTCAGATTTTAACTATTGTGCATGATCCAAACTGTACAACTAAATATGGGCAGATTAAGGATGTTTGTGGATTTTACAGAATTGATGTGAACGGTAAACAACCTCCAAATACTATGGGAAGAGATACTTTTACCTTTTATATAACAAAAACGCGTATAGTTCCTGCCGGTTCTCAAATGGAAGAAGGAGGAAGTTACAGTTTTGAAAACAGCTGTAGGGATGCAAAGACACATGAAGGCAGAGGCTGTACCGCATGGGTTTTGTATAATGAAAATCAGGATTACCTGCATTGCAGCGACTTGAGCTGGGATGGCAAGAAAAAGTGCAAATAGATTTATCTGAAGATTTGCATTGCTCTTTCAAGAATTCCAAGGCAGTATGAGATTGTAATGCCGTAATTTGTTACGGGTACACCGGCTTCATTTGCTTTTAAAATTCTTGAAAGGATTTCCCGCCGGTTTGTCATACAGGCACCGCAGTGGATTATCAGTTTGTAGCTGCTTATATCAGGAAAATCATGTCCGGCATAGTTTTCGATAATAAGATTTTTTCCTGTTTTTTTTCGCAAAAGGGCAGGAATTTTTACTCTGCCTATATCATCTTCAATTGCATGGTGTGTGCAGCTTTCCAGAATAAGCACCTTATCACCGTCTTGCAGGTTTGCGATTGCTTCTGCTCCTTTGCGGAAAGCTGCAAGATCACCCTTCAGTCTTGCAAAAAGTATTGAAAACGATGTAAGAGGAATATTTTGGGGAACTATTTCCGCTACTGTTTTAAATGCTTGTGAATCTGTTATAACAAGAGCAGGAGGTTCTTTTAAATTATCCAATGCCTGTTTAAGCTCACTTTCTTTGACCACATAGCTCAAGCAGCTGCTGTCAAGCAAATCGCGCAGGGTTTGCACCTGAGGTAAAATAAGTCTTCCCTTAGGAGCCTCTTTATCTATAGGAATAACAAGGATTACCGTACTCTTTGGAGGAATTAAGTCCCCTGCAATTACAGGTGAATTTACAAACTCATCCGGCAGCATTTTTACCAGTTTTTCTTTGAACTTAAATACTATGTCTTTGTCATTAAGCGCTGAGGTTATAATGATATTTTCCGTATAATCTTTGATTTGTGCCAGTTTTTTGTCCGAAATCGGCTCTAAATCAGTTTTATTTATAACTATCAGGTATGGAATTTTCAGTTCCGTAATTTTTTCAATAAGTTGTTTTTCATATTCGTCTATACCGTTGTAATCACAGACAATAACTGCAATATCTGTACGGTTTATGACTTTCAGTGTTTTTTCGATGCGTTCGTTTCTTAAGGCAGTTTTGTCATCTATTCCGGCTGTATCCATAAAGTTAACAGGACCTGCCGGCAGAAGCTCCATTGATTTTTCCACCACATCAGTTGTTGTCCCGGCTATTTCGGAAACTATAGAAACATCCTGATTTGTAATCCTGTTCAGAAACGCCGATTTGCCGGCATTGGTTTTGCCGAAAATTCCTATATGAAGCCGCATTGATTTTAATGTTTTCATTTTTTATTTTTACCCTTTTGCCAGTTTTGTCTGATTGTAATGTTCATTGGCAGAACATATTCTGTCCGAAAAAATTTCCGCGATAAGGAACGTGAGCTGGATTTTTGAGTGGTGAATTAGACAACGCAGCTGCGCACAATCCGCAAAGGCGGGGTGTAAGTAGAGCGAAAGTCTGTTTTTGATTTACTAAAAAAGGCACCCAAAGCAGGGTGCCTCATAGTTTGTTTTTTGAAAATTAACCTCTGATACCAAGTTTTTTGATAAGCGCTCTGTAACCTTCAAGATTTCTGCCTTTAAGGTAAGAGAGTAATCTTTTTCTTCTGCCAACCATCATTAAAAGACCTCTTTTTGTTGCGAAATCTTTCTGGTTAGTTTTTAAGTGTTCTGTTAATTCAGAAATTTTTTGGCTTAACATAGCAATTTGAACTTCTACAGAACCGGTATCTTTTTCGTTAGCACCATATTCTTTAATGATGTCTTGTTTGTTTTTTAAGTTAATTGACATATTTTTTCCTTTACGTTGTTGAGTGACTATTTGGCGTAAGCACTCTACATTGCAAATGATAATATATCAAGAAAAAAAATCAACTGTTCTGTTAAAATCAATTTACAAATTAAGCAATAAAAGTATGCGCAATCATGCTTGCTTTATCCAAAAGCAGGTCAGTTGTCATTTCTGCGTCTGTAAAGTTTTTATCAGCTTTGGTGATTAATCCCTGTTCATAATTACTATCTGAATTTTCATATTTTTTAGTAACGATTTCACAAACTTTTTTGTAGAATTGAAGATTATTTTTTGATGCCTGATATTCAGCCCAGGCAGCTTCAAATTTTTCCTGCTGTTTTTCGTGTCTTTTGATTAAATAATCTACAAATGCTCTTGACGGGTTGCCATTCTGGTAAGCCTCTTTTATTGCTGCTCTTGTTTCTGCATCGCTGACTCCATCCAGGGCATTTTCCAAAGCTTCGGCTTTTTTCTCTTCCGCTTTTTCTGTTCTTTTTCCTGCTGTGATAGGATTAGATGCAAAAATAGAATTCAGTTTTTGAGGTTTAGCCTCTGAAAACTGAGGTGCGGCATATCCTTGTGTGAGTAAATCAACTTTTTCGATTCCTTTAACCATATAGCAATCCCTTGTTTTATTCCTTTATATATATAAAGTATTTACTTTTTGAAAAATTGCTTTTTTTTATTGTTGATTATAAAGAAATGTAAAGTATGCTTTTGCAATAAAAAAGGACGGTTTAACCGTCCCGTATTTAAATTCCTTTTCCTATATTCCTTATTAATTATAACCTTTTCCTTTTGCTTTTTCCTATTAATTTAAGCAACGACTGTTGATACAAAATTTATAATGTCTTTGAATGAATCTCTAACAAATTCTTTTGCAAGTGTAGACACAGGTCTGTTTTCAATACAATCAAAAACATAATAGATAGGATCTTTTGCATTGTTAAAACGCATTCTCTTATCTCTTCTGTCAAGATAACCATAGTTTTCAATGCTGAAACCTTTTGTGTTTCTTTTATTTCCTCTTCTTTTACGAGTCAATGAACCAAACTGACCGTTTCCTGAAGTTTCATTATGTGAATCTGCTGTTGCTGACAACATCTTTTGCTCTCTTTCTTCTCTCTTATCTCTTACATATATATAAAGTATATAATTGAGAAAAAATTGCTTTTTGGAAATTGTTTTTGTAAAGTTATGTTAATAAATTTTGCAAAACCCTACAGGGCAATGCTTTTAGCCGTTAGCTTTTAATTCAATAATATCTTCTTCAGGTATAAGGTTTTTACCTACGGCTTTTTCCAGCGCAGCTCTTGCAGAATTGTACTGATAAAGTGTAGCGTAATAGTTAAGCTGGGCTTCCTGATACTGGATTTGTGCGTCTTTTAATTCAGTCGGGCTTGCCTCGCCTACTTTGTAGCGCCCGTAGGAAAGCTCATAATTTTCTTTTGACTGTTTAACCTGAAGCATTGAAACAGGTATCTGGTTTTTCTTTTCCTGTAATGTTAGAAACGCATTTTGAATTTCCAGATAAATTGAGTTCTGGGTATTCTGGGCATTTGCAAGTTCTTTATCATAAAGGTATCTTGCTTCTTTAATTTCATTTCTGATTAACATACCGTTTATAGTCGGGAAATTCAGGTAGCCTCCTAAATTGTAACCGTAGTTTGAATTCCAGCTTTTACCGCCTCGCTGGTATTGACCTTCAATTGAAATTGTAGGGAAGTAAGATTTTTTAACTAATTTCAGTGTTTGTTTTGCGCTCTCTACCTTCAATTCTGCCAGTTGTAATTCAGGTCTTGACTCTCTTGCAATTTCAACCGATTTGTTCAGCGTTACATCAACAGGAATATAAGTCAGTCTTTCCTGAACATTGTATTTATCAATAAAAGGAACACCCATTACGTTATTTAATCTTGCAATTGCAAGTTCTACAGCATTATCTGCCTGAATTAATTTTAATTTGGCGCTGCTGAGATTAGTTTCGGCAATGGTTACATCAACTTTAGGGTTCATCCCTATTTGGTAAAAAGCTTTTGCCTGATCATAGAACATTTCAAACTTTTTAACCGTATCTTCTGCAACCCGTTTATTTTCAAGCGAGTAGAGCAGATTGTAATAGGCATCTTTTGTTTGGTAGATTATGTCGTTTATTATCCCGGTTAAGGTTGTTTTGTAAGCTTCATAGTCTAACCTTTTTATTGTTGCCTGGTTTTGGGTTACGCCAAAGTCATAGAGCATTTGCTGGAGTGTAATTTGACCTAATATATAGTAATTAAATGTAAGGTTCTGACCTAACGCATCAGACAATTGGAGCTGTCTTATTCTTGTGTAGCCGGTTTGCCAGCTTAATTGCGGGAAGTAATTTGACCAAACCTGTTTAATTCTCGCATCTGAGGCAAGTATATCCTGAAAAGCCGCATTAATCTGGGGATTGTTGCCGAGTGCAAGTTCAATACATTTCTCAAGCGTCATATCAACGCTTTTTTCAACAGAACCTTCAATAACAAAGTTATTATTTTTATCCGATTTCTGCGGCAGTACGGATTGGGAATCAGGGTATTCTTTGTTATTTATATCATTGCCTATGTTTTCTTTCGCTAATGCAGGAAAGCCGGTCAATGTAATTATTAAAGTTAATGCAAGTAATCTTTTAAACATTTATTTTTTATCCCTTTTACTTTTAATTAATTTACCCATATGGATTTTAAATTCTTCTATCATTACATAGAACGCCGGAACTAAAAATGTTCCGATAAATGCTACTGCAATCATACCGCCGAATACAGTCATACCTACCGAATGACGGCTTGCCGCACCGGCGCCTTTGGCAAACACCAGCGGCAACAAACCTAAGATGAATGCGATGTTTGTCATCATTACCGCTCTAAATCTTAATTTTGCAGCCTGAACTGCGGCATCTTTTATCGGAAGCCCTTCCTGGTGAGCATCTTTTGCAAATTCAATAATCAAAATTGCCTGTTTAGTACTTAAACCGATTAACATTACCAGTCCGATCTGGGCATAAATATCAAGCGAATATCCGGCAACATACTGGAATAATAAGGCGCCGACAAGTGCGATAGGTGATATTAAAAGTACTGCGACAGGAAGCATCCAGCTTTCATACAAGCCCACAAGGAACAGGTATATGAATACCAGAGACATTGCAAGAATTGGACCGATTTGTCCGCTGGATTCCTGTTCCTGCAAAGCACTTCCTGACCAGGCATAACCCATATCCTTAGGCAGTGTTTTTTCTGAAAGCTCAGCCATTGCGTTCATTGCCTGACCTGAACTTACTCCGCTGCGCGCCATACCGTTGATTGTGATTGCAGGATACATATTGAACCTTGTTAAGCTGTATGGACCCACTACGTTTTTAACTTTTACGACTGCCGATAAAGGAACCATTGTACCGTATGAGTTTTTAACAAATATTTTATCAAGGTCTGCCGGTTTTTCTCTGAAAGGTGCGTCTGCCTGCATATAAACACGATAAACACGTCCGTATTTGTTAAAGTCATTTACATATGATTTACCGAAATATGCAGCCAGAGCATTATAGATTTCTGATATAGGAACGCCCTGCGCCATTGCTTTAGCTGAATCTACATCAATCAATAGCTGCGGAAGATTTGCTGTAAATGATGTATATACCATTGAAAAAGCAGGGTTTTTATTTGCTGCACCGATTAACTTTACGGCTTCATCATAAAGTTCCTGTGGTGTTCTGTTTCCTTTATCCAGAAGCTGGTATTCAAAACCGCCGAACATACCCAGACCTGAAATTGACGGAGGTGAGAACGATGCAATTGTTGCAGACGGATAGGTTGAAAATTCCTTTTGAACTCTGCCGAGTATGCTTTCCATCTGTAAATCTTTTTTCTTACGTTTTGCCCAGTCATCAAGCTGTGATACAATTAAGGCGGTATTTTCGCCGGAGTAGCCTACAAGAGTAATTGTTGTTTTGATACCCGGAATTTGAAGCAGTCTGTTTTCAATTTCAGTTGCAACAATATCTGTTCTTGATGCTGATGAACCTTCAGGAAGCTGGATTTGCGTAAAGATTGCTCCTTTATCTTCTGTAGGTAAAAATCCTGTAGGAATTATCTTAAACATTCCTATAATTAATGCCATAATCAATAAGAATGTAAGAATTGTTTTCTTAGGTGAATCAATAAACACCTGTGCACCCTCAAGATATTTTGTTCTTATATTATTAAACCAGTTGTCAAAATCCTGAATTAACTTAAAGTCGCTGTGTTCTTCCCCTGATTTCAAAATCATTGAGCAAAGTGCAGGTGCAAGTGTAAGCGCTACAAGGGTTGAAAGACCGATTGAAGAAGCTATGCACAATGCAAACTGCCTGAACATTTGCCCGGTAATACCGGACATGAATGATACCGGAACAAATACTGCCATCAAAACAAGTGATGTTGCCAGAACTGCACCGAATACTTCTTTCATTGTAACTTCGGTGGCTTCTTTAGGACTTTTTCCTTCCTGAATATGGCGCTGTGTATTTTCAAGAACAACGATAGCATCATCTACTACCAGACCTACTGCAAGCACCAATCCGAAAAGTATCAGGAGATTTATCGAAAATCCAAGCAGGCTCATAAATATAAATACACCGATTAGCGAAACCGGAATTGCACAGAATGGTATAAATGCTGCTCTTGCACTGCCAAGGAACAGATATGTTACGATACCTACCAGAATAATCGCAAGCGTGATTGCGTGGATAACCTCATTGATAGATTCTCTTACAAATTCTGTTTCGTCACGCTGGATTTTATATTCAATACCCTGAGGGAAGCCTTTGCTTAACTCTTTCATTTTTGCACGTATTTTATTGGATAAATCTATTGCATTAGCTTCAGGAAGCTGGCTGACAGAGATAATTGCAGACTGTCTGCCGCCAATACGGGAGAAGTATGAGTAACTTTCTGCTCCTAATTCAACTCTGCCTATGTCTTTAATTTTTACCTGAGAGCCGTCCGGTTTTGAACGTACAATAATATTTTCAAATTCTTCCGGTGTTTGTAAACGGCCTTTAGTTCTCATTGTAAGCTTAATCATCTGTTTGTTGACCATAGGTTCAACACCTAAATCTCCGGCAGGTGATTGAATATTCTGTGCCTGAATCGCTGTATTCACATCGCTTACTGAGATGCCGAGGTTTGCCATTTTTGTAGCGTCAAGCCATATTCTCATTGAGTAATCAGAAGAACCGAATACTGAAACTTTACCGACGCCTTTAATACGCGCTAATTCATCCTTAATATATATAGAAGCGTAGTTTGCAATATATAAAGCATCATATGTACCGCTTGGTGAGTTGATTGAAATCATTAACAAACCCGGACCGCCGGTTGTTTTTTGTACAGAAAGACCGTATCTTTTAACTTCTTCAGGCAGACGCGGAGTTACAAGCTGAAGTTTGTTTTGAACGTTTACTACAGCCATATCGGGGTCTGAACCTATATCAAAATATAGCGTAAGCTGATACTGTCCGTTTTGGGAGGTTGATGACATGTAAATCATATCTTCAACACCGTTTAACTGTGCTTCAACCGGAGCCGCAATTGTTGATTCAATTACATCTGAACTTGCACCTGCGTATGTTGCAGTAACAACAACCTGCGGCGGGGTAATTGACGGGTATTCTTCAAGAGGAAGGGTTTTTATCATCAGCATCCCGGCAAGCATAATTGCAAGCGAAATTACAATTGCCAGTTTTGGTCTTTGTATAAATAAGTTCCCTGATTTATCTGCCATTTTTATTTTTTCCCTTTTTGGTTGTCTGCTGCCATTGGTTCATTCTTTTTAAGTTTGTCCATTTCCTCCTGGGAAACGATTGTAACAGGTTTGCCCGGAGTTACTTTTTGAAGACCGTCTGTTATAATTCTATCTCCAGCCTGAACTCCTTCTGAGATAACCCAGTTATTGCCATGCTGTTCTCTTGTTTTTATATAAACAAGCTGTGGCAGCCCCTGTTCATCAATTTTGTAAACATATTTCCCTGCCTGGTTTTCAAGCACTGCGGTCTGAGGAACGATAGGGGTTTTTACAGGATTATTTGAATATAATTTAACAGTTACAAATTCACCATGAAGAAGGGCATTGTTAGGGTTTGCAAATGTTGCTCTCATTGTAACTGTACCGGTTGACTGATCTATTTTGTTATCATGAAAATCCTGCGTACCGTCAAATTCATACTTTACACCGTCAGAAAAATATAATTCCACTTTTCTGTTTTTATTATTTGATTTGTCTGCATTTGATAATTTTGCGAAATCAACAGAATCAATCGGAAAAGTTACATAAATAGGGTTTGTACTGTTAAGTGTTGTCATAGGTCCTGATGTAGGAGAAACGTAGTTCCCTACAGTTACCGTAATAATACCGACACGTCCGTCAACCGGAGCTTTTACAAGTGTGTAGCTGAGGTTTCTGTTGCTGTCGCTGTATCTTGCCTGAGCTGATGCAAGCTGGGCTCTTAATGAATCCCTCTGGGCGAGCAGATTATCATATTGTGATTTTGCTATATAATCTTTTTTTACAAGTTCTGCTGCACGTGCAAGCTGTTTTTCTGCGTAAGCAAGCTGTGCTTTTGTGTTTGCAACATCTGCTTTTGCAACATTGGCTGCATTCTGGTATTCTGTAGGTTCTATCAGGAAAAGGGTTTGACCTGCTTTTACAAAATCACCTTCTTTAAAGAAACTTCTTTGCAAATATCCTGAAATACGCGCAAGAACATTTACCTGATATTTTGAAACAACTCTGCCGGGTGCCTCAAAGCTTCTTATAATATCGGCATCTTTTACTGTTTCAACCGTAACAGACGGGGCCGGTTTGCTTTTAGCAGCCTTGCCCTGCATCATTTTATCAAATATTGTTGCTCCGTAGCGGAAAAGAATTGCACCAAGTATTACGGCTATAATTATTATAATATTTTTTTTCATTTATGCTCCCCTGTCTTAAAATTTAGTCTTATTTTATCGTAAGCTAAAATTCAACTCTGTCAAAGTTTTTAATATTGTTACAGATTGCTTATGTGTTGTAAAAACAATATATATTTTTTACAACATAAAATGCTACTATACTGTTAATAAGATGTCAATAGACTAATGTGTCAAAAATTCAATTACGTTTCTGAGAGCTCTTCCTCTATGGGATATGGTATTTTTTTCTTCTTCTGTCATTTCAGCCATAGTTTTACCGGCGTTTTCCACTATGAAAACCGGATCATAGCCAAAGCCGCCATTACCTGATTGTTTGAATGCAATTTCACCATGGCATTCTCCTCTGGTCTGGAAGATGACACTGCCGTTTTCATCAAGTAATGTCATTGCGCAGACAAATTTTGCTTTTCTGTTTTTATGGGGTTGAAGTTCTTTTAAGAGTTTATCAATTCTTTCCTGAGCAGTGTCTGCATATCTTGCCGAATACAGTCCCGGTGCTCCGTTCAATGCTTCTACACATAAGCCGGAATCATCTGCAAGCGACATCATTTTTGACACTCTGTTAGCTTCTTTTGCTTTTATGTAAGAATTTTCTTCAAAGGTTTTCCCGTTTTCATCAGGATTAAAGCCTTCTGCCGGTAATACGAATTCTATATCTGTATCGCCTGCTATTTCCTGAATTTCTTTTAATTTATGCGCGTTTCCTGTTGCAAAAACTATTTTCATTTTGTTTCCCTACTGTTTAAATTTTTACGTGAAAGCGAGTGGTATTACCAGCTGTTATGTCTACTTTCCGTAACGGCGCTGGCGGTGGTTAAATTCAATAATTGCTTCAGCAAGCGCATTTTTGTCAAACTCCGGCCAGTATCTTTTTGTCACAAGAAATTCAGAGTATGCAATCTGCCACAAAAGATAATTTGATACTCTCATCTCTCCGCCTGTTCTGATTAATAAATCAGGATCAGGAATATTTTTTGTATAGAGATTTTTGGAAATCATTTCTTCTGTTATTTCATCGGTTCTGATGCTTCCATTTTTAACTTTTTCTGCAATAATTTTTGCTGCGTGTACAATTTCATCTCTTGAGCCGTAGTTAAATGCAATCTGCAGGTGCACTCCTGTATTATTTTTGGTAACTTCAACAGCGTTGGCAAGAATTTCCTGTAATTTCGGGCTGAGTTTTGTTAAATCTCCGATAAAGTTGATTACAACACCATTCTCGTGCATTTCTTTAAGTTCATTTTTGATTGTTTCGCCAAGAAGGTTCATTAAAAAATCGACTTCTTCTTTTTTTCTATTCCAATTTTCTGTAGAAAATGCGTATACGGTTAGATATTTAACGCCGAAATCATCACACGCTCTCATTGCAGCTTTCAGAGCATCAACTCCTTTTTTATGTCCGAATGCTGACGGAAGATTTTTTTCTTTAGCCCAGCGTCTGTTTCCGTCCATAATTATTGCGATATGCTGCAAGTTTGCAGCTTTTACTATATCTGTTATTTCTTTATCTTTTGTTATTGTTTCCATATTTCCACCTGTTCTGTTTTATTATATCATAAAAATATGTTATAATTATTCCGGAGAGAAAAATGAAAAGAGCTGCTGTTTTCGCGCATTATGACAAAGATAAAATTATTGATGACTATGTAATCTATTATTTAAAATCGCTAAAGGAAATTTTTGATAATATTGTATTTGTTTCCTGCCTTGAAATTCCGGAGGAGGAAACTGCAAAACTTGATGGTATAGCGGATTATGTTATTTGCGAAAATCATAATGAATATGATTTTGGCTCATATAAACGCGGATATTTTTATCTTTTGAATAACGGGTTGGATGAAAATTATGATGAACTCGGGTTTATTAATGACAGCTGTTACGGACCTTTATATCCTTTAAAGCCGATTATTGAAGATATAGGTAATTGCGACTTCTGGGGAATTACAAGAAACCTGGAATGGAGGGAGCATATTCAAAGTTTTTTTATGGTTTTCAAAAAGCAGGTGTTTACCTCAGAAGTTTTTAAAGATTTTATGGCTTCAATTAAAGAAGAAACAGATAAACTTGATATAGTGACAAAATATGAAATAGGGCTATCAGAATTATTACTTGAAAATGGTTTTAATTTTGATTATGCAGTGAAATATAATTCGCGATACAGATCTAATATTACTATATTTAAATGGCGTGAAGCTATTTTAAAATATCATATGCCGTTTTTAAAATGTTCAATACTGCGCGGCAAAAATACTTTCCACACAACAATTGTTGACTGGGAAAAAGTAATTCCTGATTGTTATCCGATTGAATTAATCAAAAAAAATATTGAGCGTACAAGAGAAAAAGTTATTGATGGTAAAAGGTTTAAAACGATCAGGCTGTTTATTTTTGGTATAGTTGGAAATTTAAGGAAAACACACAGAAGGATTTTTCAGAATTTTATCAAATATTGCCTGCCGTTTTTATCAGATTAGTGCCTGAAAAATTTCTGCTCTGTGCGCGCTGTATAAAATGAAAGTCTTTTAAAACACATCCAAACTGTAGCAAAAATTATAAAAAGCAATAATTTTAAATTAAAAGGTTCTTTCTTTAAAATTTTCAGATATGCAGAAATATTTGCGAATTTAAACTTACATTTTTTGTTTTTGCTGATGTAGCTTTTTTCGTGCTGACGCCATTTGGTAAGTTTTGCGCTAAGGTAATAAAAATCGGTTAACCTTGCAAGCTGAATATATATATACCAATCAAGGAGTTTATCAATCGGAGTATTAAAATCAATCAGTTCTAAAAGATTTTTTTTCACCATAACAGAGGACATTGTTAAAACAGGGTTGCTAATTCCAAATGCGTAGAACATGCTGCGCGGGAATTTTCCTTTAACTTTTGGAAATGTTTTGTAAACTGTATTGCCGAATAGTTCAACATCATTAAATATGAACCCGAAATGCCTGCCCTCATTTATTAGTGCAGTTTTTTTCTCTAAATAATCCTCTCTCCATAAATCATCGCTTTCAAGAAAGGCAATCCATTCTCCTGAAGCTTCTTTCAAGGCTTTTTTAATAGAATTTTTCAACCCGATGTTTTCACTGTTTTGAATTAATTTTACACGGCTGTCGTTTTTTGTAAGTTCCTGTATAATTTTAACGGACGCATCGGTCGAAGCATCGTCTATGACTATCATTTCCCAGTCTTTGAATGTCTGGTTTAATACAGAAATAATAGTATCTTTTATATACTTTTGGTAATTATAGCTGGTTACGACAACTGATACAAGCATAAATTTATTATATAAAAAAATCACCCTCTTGTACAGAAGGTGATTTTTTGTGGTTTATATCAGGTTTATTGTTTATGTGGTGGAGAAAATGCAGCCTTTGCATCTTCAATCATTTGTTTGCGTCTTTCAAGGTTTCTCATTTCACCTTCAAGAGTAAAGTTATCTTCAATAAAGGCTCTGTGTTTGTTATTTTTGATTTCTGTTGATGATTTATACAACTTTCTCAACTCATCTATATTGCCGTTATCTTTAACTCGTTTTTTGAATAAATTTTTTATACTTTTACCAATTTTATTAAAAAACTTTGTGATGTTTTTTCTATAAACAAGCCCTGCTGTAACCGCAGCTCCGCTTGCAACACCGGCTGCAATTTTTATTGTATTTTTATAATCTTTTTTAAATTCAAAAGCTTCACCGTTTTTTGCTTTTTCGCTGTTTTTTGCCAGCTGAATGATAACTTCATCTTCAGAAAAAGTTTTAGTCTTACCCTGTGCATTTGTAATACGGTAGTTACCTTGTTTAGTCTGCTGAATTTGGTTTCCGCCGATGTGTATAATTTTACCTGTTTCCATAATATTACCTCTGAATGTTTTGTTGGGATTTGTACTATTAATACGTGTGAATATTTTTTTGTGCTGTTTTAAGCATTTTTTTTACAATAATTTACAAACAGAGTGTCCTTTTAGGACACTCTGTTTATCTCTCTTCTTATTTTATTTCTCAACCAGAATTTTTGAGAAAATTTTGGTTACCGTTCTATGAACATCCTGAGTAACCGCAGTTTAGACAAATGAAACATCCTTCTGCCATTTCAATTGTATTACCGCATTCAGGACAGGTTACGGTTTTAACTTCACCTGACGGATTGTATTCTTCAATCTCATCTTTTATTTCTTCAGTCTTTGCCTCTTCCGGTTTCTTTTTGTCATCAAGATTCATCGGCTGGAACTGGCGGCTGTTGTTTCTATAAACAGTAATTCCTTTTAAGTTATTTTCGTATGCAAGAACATAAGCTTCTTCAATATCTTTGCGGGTAGCGTGTTCTTCAAAGTTAACTGTTTTTGATACTGCGTTATCTGTGTGCAGCTGGAATGCAGCCTGCATTTTTACGTGCCAGTAAGGTGATACATCGTGAGCAGTTACAAATATTTTCTTAACTTCTTCTGAAACACCTTCTACATGAGCAATAGAACCTGTTACTGCGATCTTTTTCATCAAATCTTCAGAATAAATTCCATTTTTAACTGCATAGTCTTTGAAGATAGGATTAATTTCAAGCATTTCAGTACCGTCCATAATCAATCTTGAGAATACAAGACCAAACAAAGGTTCAACACCGCCGGAAGCACCTGCTATCATTGAGATTGTACCTGTAGGTGCAATACATGTAGTTGTAGCATTTCTGATACCATATTTTTCAATTTGGCTGTCAAGTTCTTTCCATTGTTCATCGGAAATAATTCCGGCAGATTTTCCTTTATATTTGTTGTAAAGGAAATTTTTGCCGTCATAGACACTGCCTTTGAAGTTATTGAATTTACCGCGTTCTTTAGAAAGTTCGATTGATTCGCATTTAGATTCATAGTCGATAAATTCCATAACCTGACCTGCAAGTTTAGTGCCTTCAGCAGAAGCGTAAGATATACCCATTTTCATAAGCATATCAGCCCAGCCCATAACACCAAGACCGATTTTTCTGTTATTTTGAACCATTTCAGAAATCTGCGGCAGAGGATAATTATTTACTGCAATTACATTATCAAGGAAGCGTATAGCAGTTCTTGTTGTTTTTGCAAGCAAATCCCAGTCAACAGAGCCGTCTGCTTTAACCATTTTGCCAAGGTTAATTGAACCGAGGTTGCATGCTTCGTATGATAACAGCGGAACTTCGCCGCAAGGATTTGTTGATTCAATAGCGCCCACAAGCGGAGTAGGGTTATCAGAGTTCATCTTATCAATGAAAATAATACCTGGTTCCCCGTTTCTCCAAGCTCCGTCAACAATCATATCAAATACTTTTTTGGCACTTAATGTACCTGCAACAGTATTATTCTGCGGGTTGATAAGTTCATAGTCAGTGCCTTTTTTAAGAGCTTCCATAAATTTATCGGTAATTGCAACTGAAATATTGAAATTGTTTAATTTATTATTATCGGATTTGCAGTTAATAAAGTCTAAAATATCAGGGTGGTCAACTCTTAAGATACCCATATTTGCGCCGCGTCTTGTTCCGCCCTGTTTTACAGCTTCTGTTGCGGCATTAAATACTTCCATAAAAGAAACAGGACCCGAAGATACGCCCATAGTAGAACGAACAACGCTGTTTTTAGGTCTTAGTCTTGAAAAAGAAAAACCTGTACCGCCGCCTGATTTATGAATAAGAGCTGTATTTTTAACTGTTTCAAAAATTCCTTCCAGAGAATCTTCTACAGGAAGAACAAAACATGCAGCCAGTTGTCCGAGTTCACGTCCTGCATTCATTAATGTCGGCGAATTTGGCATAAAATAACAATTTGTAATTGCTTCATAAAATCTTTCAGTTAATTTATCCACGTCAGCCTGAGATTTTCCGAACTTTAAATCTCCTTCTGCAATAGTTTTAGCAACACGTCTGAACATATCAGCCGGTGTTTCTGTACAATTTCCATTGTTGTCACGTTTCAAGTATCTTTTTTCAAGAACTTTTATGGCATTTTCAGATAAATTTAATTTGTCTTCCACTAAGTTCACACTAACCTCCGTTTATATCCCTATTAATACGTAAAGCATGTTAAAAATTTCAAGCATGTTTATTTTACAATCATACAACAATTTTTTTAGGCATGGCAAGGAATAAAAATAAATATTACGAAATGTAATTAATATTATCCCCGTTAAATGTGGCATGTTGTGAAAAGTTCAAAAAAGTGGTATAATTTATAATGTTATAGTATATACAAATGATTTATTAAGATATAGGAGTTGAGAATATGATGCTTCCAGAATGTAAAGGGATAACAGCTCTTTTTTGTAAAAAAGCAAAAGAGATAACACATTTTGTTAAAAAGAAGAAGCCCGGAATATCTTTGGCAGAAATGCTTCTTGCACTTGCTATTTTGGGTATATTGGCGGCAATACTAATGCCGGTTTTGAAATCGGCGCAGCCTGATAAACTGGAAGCTCTTCATAAAAAAGGAAATTATATAGTAGAACACGTTGTAGCTGATATTGCATTTGATGAGGATCTTTATCCGCCAACACAGACAAAAACAGGTCTGGGTAGCATCGGTGCTGTTACTGTTGACGGTGTTACATATGCTGGTGAAGAAAAATTCTGCGAACTTTTTGCCAGCAGGGTAAATAAAGCTCCGGGCAGTACTACAAACTGTTCTGCCGGCAAGAAAACATTCACTTCAATAGAAGGTATTGATTGGTATTTGCCGATTTCAAATTTTGATGGTTCAAAACCTTACGAAGAAATCAAATTTGATGTAAACGGCGCGCAGGGACCAAATTGCCGTTATGATGAAGCATCATGTCCTCATCCTGATACTTTTGTCTATTACCTGAAACCTACAGGAAAATTATATACAAATGAACCTACAGGTGTTTCTGCAACTTACTGTATAAATTTGACAAAAGTAGGACCCGGAAGTGTTGTTGTAAAACCTAAATACGGCGGGTCATGGACTTCGCTTGCCAGCAGCAGCTGCGGTAAAGCACCTGGGGAGTATTTACTTAAAGCTACTCCGGCTGCAGGATACGAAGCTACTCCTTGGACAGAGAGAAATGTTACAATTACAGATGATGATGTAGATGTAAGTATTGAATTCAGACTTATTCCTGAGCCTGAAATGCGTGAAATTGTAATTAAAAAGATTAGGAACTATGGTTTCTTAGGCGGTATTTTTAGTGCAGATAAAATTTCAGACGGTCACGTTTATCTCGGAGACCAGGAAATATCATTTAATAATGGTGAAAAGGGCTGTTACAGTGCTTTAGATATTTTCAAATTAAGTCCTGGTTGTAAAATTTATCAGACTGTGGTTGATGTTGAGGCAGGACAATATTCATTGTGGGCATCAGCCAATGAAAAGAGTTCTGTTGAAAAAATCAACCCTACCACAATTGATGTTACTTCAACAAATGGAACAGGCGAAGTGTCATTTGTATGGTCTTACTATGACGATGAGCGTTATGATGTTCGCGCCCCTATGTCTGGTGATCACTACTGCTTTAACGGAATTAATAACTCAACAGTTTCCGGCACATTAGTTGGTCAAAAGACTAACACTAACTATGACCTTACTATTAATGCCGCAGGCGGCTGTACCTGGGAATGGGATCTTTCTGATGCTTCCATTAACTACGGTAACCAAACAGACAAAACCGTTGGTGGTAAAATTCGCGATAAGGATGTAAATGTACCTATCCGAATGATTGCTCCTGCAGGTGCCGTTGACGAAAATCCTATAAAACATAAAGTAATAGTTAACCAAATCTGTCCTGACGGTTCAGGTATGTGTGCAACCGTTCAGGGGACAGGTGAATATCCGGAAGGTACTTCCGGCATTAAAATAAAAGTCCAGCCGTATGAAGGACTTAGTGCCGATTGGACTGAGCAAACTGTATCTGTGGGCACTGAGGACGTTGTATTGACTGTAACGATGACAGAGGGCGCTTACTGTATTTACACTACAATAAGCGGAAGCGGAACTGTACAGCCTTCAGCAACGTATTGCGGCTTAACTAAAGGAACATATACATTAACTGCAATCCCTTCAACAGGATGGGCTGTTTCCGGCGGAGGCTGGACTGAAGTTTCGTCAAGTCCTAAGCAGTATCAAAAGAGTGTTACTATTACAAATGCTGACGTACATGAAAGTGTAAGCTTTGCTAAGCAGGAGGATAAGACATACTGTGTTAATATGACAATCAATTGCCCATATGCAGATCCGTCTGTTTGTGGTTCATATCAAATTGTGGGTACAGCTCCTGTATATCCTACAACAAGTTTGACCTTTAAGGATAAGGTAGCTTCCACATGTGGATTATCAAATGGCTCTTATATGTTAACTATATATCCAAACACAAATAAGGTTGAGTTTAAGAATATTGGTATTACTACAGTTTCACAACGACCTGTATTTATTGAGAATGCTAACTGGGATGATACTATTGATTATCAAAGATTAAAAGCTCCATTATCTATAACTCTGTATGTAGAATTAAAAGACGGTCTTACTGCAGATGCTGTTGAAAGAAATATTGGAGAGGATGATTTCATGTATAAGCTTATACTGAATGATGTTGAAACAGGAGACAATGTAATATTTGAACACAAGATTCCAAATAAAGATTTTAAAAATTTATTTAATAATTTAGATAGTAACGGAATGTCTGTTAACTATGATTTTACATCTCAATCTGTACCAGTAGGTAAGTACAAACTAACTTATTTTAAAGGATATCATGTTTCTCAGGATGGTACACAAAGAGAAGTATCTAGTTCCATTAACAATTTTGATATTGAAGTAGGAAAAAGAGGTACCAGTATGGCTCTTACATACACGATATACATACCTGAAGAAGGTGAAACAAAAAGTGCAGAAGAAACTCCGGCGGCAGCTTCGGCGCCTGCTACACGAGCCTTAAGAAGTGCTCCGGTTCATCCTGTCAGCAAATCAATAATCAAAATAAAAAACTAAGTCAGTATTTAATAATTAAAAACGGACGGTCTTAACAACCGTCCGTTTTTTACATATAAATTTTTATTAAATTTATTTAACTCCATTTATTAAGTTCTGTATGTTTGATATATAATGTTTATCGAGGTACAAATTTTGAAACATTCAAAACTTACAGCCCTGATATTTATAGCGTTAATTTTAGGTGTCGTTGCAGGACACTTTGCCCCTGATTTTGCAGTGCGGATGCGTCCGTTTGCAGAAATATTTCTGCGTATGGTTAAGATGATTATTGCTCCGCTGCTTTTTGCAACTCTGGTTGTCGGGATTTCAGGGCACGATGATGCCAAAAGTCTTGGTAAAATAGGGCTTAAAACAATTATTTATTTTGAAATAGTTACAACACTGGCTTTGATAATAGGCTTGACTATGGCAAATCTTTTTAAGCCGGGTGTTGGATTTGTTAACGGAACTTCTCCGCATGCAATTCATATGCAGGAAGTTGGTTTAATGGCTGCCACACAGGCTCATACTTCTGTCAGCCAGATGATTACTGATATTTTCCCGACAAGCATTGTTGATGCAATGGCGAATGGAAACTTGCTCCAAATTGTTGTATTTTCGATATTCTTTGCCCTTGCGATCTGTGCTGTAGGGAAAAAAGCCCAGCCTGTGCTTGATGTGCTAAATTCAATTTCGCAGATAATGTTTAAATTTACGGAATATGTTATGTACTTTGCACCTTTGGGGATATTCGGAGCTATTGCTGCAACCGTAGGGGCTAACGGCTTGACTGTTCTGAAAAGCTATTTTAAGGTAATCGGTGCTTTGTATGCGGCACTAGCTATTTTTGTACTTTTGGTGCTGATTATTGCCTGCAAAATTGTGAAAATTTCCTTCAGAAGCCTTTTAAGTGCTTTGCAGGAACCTGCTTTGCTTGCATTTACTACAGCAAGCTCAGAGGCAGCATTCCCGAAGGCTATGGATATAATGGAACGCTTTGGAGTTCCTAAAAAAATTGTCGGTTTTGTTATGCCTACAGGTTATACTTTTAACCTTGACGGAAGTACACTTTATCTGGCTATGGGTGTTATATTTTCATCCCAGATTGTCGGAATTCATCTTGATTTAAACCAGCAGATTATCATAATGCTTGCTTTAATGTTGACAAGCAAAGGTGTTGCCGGAGTGCCGCGTGTTTCATTGATTGTTCTTGCCGGAACTCTTGCTAGCTTTAATATTCCTATTCTCGGCGTAGCAATTCTGCTTGGGATTGATCAAATTCTTGATATGGGCAGAACTACTGTTAACCTTATTGGAAACTGCGTTGCTACTGTTGTTATTGCCAGATGGGAAAAAGAATTTGATTACGATAAAATGAGAGAGTTTGTTCGCCAGTCAAAGGAAGATAGCATCGGTGCTGATTTAAAAAGATTAAAAGACGATTTTGAACACAAAAAACAATTACATTAAAAACAGAAGGATATAAAAAGATGAGCAATGAAACAACTACAAAAGTAGAGTACAAAGATTCTTTAAACTTGCCTCAAACAAGCTTGGCAATGAGAGCTAATGCGACTGTCAGAGAACTTGAAATTCAGAAGTTCTGGGAAGAGAATAATATTTACGATAAAATTATTGCTCAGCGCGATAAAGCAAATAAGTTTATTTTGCACGACGGACCTCCGTATTTGAGTTCAGAAAAAATTCACGTTGGTACAGCTTTAAATAAAATATTAAAAGATATTCTTTTAAAATATAAAGCTCAAGCGGGGTTCTATACACCATATGTTCCGGGTTACGATGGTCATGGTCTGCCTATTGAAAATGCTGTAGTTAAAAATATTAAAGGCGGGAAAAACGCACTAACTTCGGCAGAATTAAGACAAAAATGCCGCGAGTTTGCACATAAAAACCTGAAAGGGCAGGAAAGTGAATTTAAACGCCTGGGTGTTCTTGGTGACTGGGAGCATCCTTATTTGACAATTAACCCTGAATATGAAGCTGAACAGGTAAGAGTTTTTGGCGAAATGTTTAAAAAAGGCTATATTGAAAAAGGCTTAAAACCTGTTTACTGGTGCGCATCATGCGAAACTGCACTTGCAGAAGCGGAAGTTGAATATGCGGATCATACTTCTACCTCAATATATGTAAGATTTAAATTTGAAGAGGAAGATAAGAAAAAAGCTTTTGCAGCAGCAGGCATTGATAGCAGCAAGGATTTGTATGCAGTAATCTGGACAACTACTCCTTGGACAATTCCTTCAAATATGGCTATAAGCGTTCATCCTAGATTTGATTATACATTCTTTGAGCGGCGGGTTGGAGCTGCAGAACTTTGCGGCGAGGAAGATTGCAGCGCTGTTAAATGCGGACAGGAAAGCGATGGTGATATATATGTCGTTGCTCAGGGACTTCTTGGAGCGTTTCTTGCAGATGTGGGCTGGGATGAAAAGGATATTAAGGTTCTTGGCGAGTGTAAAGGTCAGGCGCTTGAACTCTTAAATACAAAACATCCGCTTGTTGATAGAAAATCTCCTATAATTTTAGGTGAACATGTTACTCTTGATGCCGGTACAGGTTCTGTCCATACCGCACCGGGACATGGTCTTGAGGACTATGAAGTAGGATGCAGATACGGTATTGAAGTATTTTCTCCGCTTGACAGCCGCGGTGTTTGGACTGATGCTGTAAAAGATAAAGACCTGGAAGGCGTACCTTATTACAAAGGCAATGCAATAGTTATTGAAAAACTTCAAAACTGTGGTGCTCTTCTTGCACAGCAGGATATAAACCATAGTTACCCTCACTGCTGGAGATGTAAAAATCCGGTAATTTACAGAGCCACTCCTCAATGGTTCGTTAAAGTTGATAAATTTAGAGATGAAACTCTTGCAGCAATCAAAGATGTAAAATGGATTCCGGCAAGCGGAGAAGCAAGAATTTCAAACATGGTAGAAGGCCGCACAGACTGGTGTATTTCCCGTCAGCGTGCATGGGGCGTGCCTATTCCTGTATTCTACTGCGAAGATTGCGGAGAAGTTATTGTAACAGATGAAACAATTGAAAATGTTGCTAAAATTTTTGAAAAAGAAAGCTCTGATGCCTGGGTTAAATACAGTGCACAAGAGTTGCTGCCTGCCGGATTTAAATGTCCTAAGTGCGGTAAAAATCACTTCAAAAAAGAAAACGATATTATGGATGTCTGGTTTGATTCAGGGATTTCATGGAGAGCGGTTGTTGAAAAACGCTCAGATGTTTTAGGACATACTCCTGTCGAAATGTATCTTGAGGGATCTGACCAGCATAGAGGCTGGTTCCAGTCTTCATTGTTAACCGCTATGGCAACTGAGGGCAAAGCTCCTTATAAATCAGTTCTCACTCATGGTTTTGTTTTTGGCGAGGATGGAAGAAAAATGTCAAAATCTCTCGGCAATTACATCAGACCGGATGAGATTATCAAAACTTACGGGGCTGATATTCTTAGATTATGGGCAGCATCAGTCGATTACAGAAATGATACAAAAATTGGTAATAATATAATTAAGCAGCTTGCTGAAATATTTAAGAAAACAAGAAACACATCAAGATTTTTACTTGGTAACCTGTTTGACTTCAATCCTGCTGAAGATTATGTGAGATATGAGGATTTAACCGAACTTGATAAGTTTGCTCTTTATAAACTTAATCAGTTAATTGATACAGTTACCGAAGCTTTTGATAATTATGAATTTTATAAATACTTCCAACAGCTGCAAAATTTTGCTGCAGTAGATTTGAGTTCATTCTATCTTGATATTGTAAAAGACAGATTGTATACAGCGGGCAAAAAATCACTTTCACGCCGGGCCTGCCAGACTGTTTTGTATGAAATATTACAGACTTTAGTCAGAATATTAGTACCGGTAATGCCTCATCAGGCTGAAGATATATGGATGAGTGTTCCTGAGTGTCAAAAATGTGATAAATCAGGTAACAGTCTGGAAAGCATTCTGCTTTCAGATTGGCCAAAAGCTAGACCGGAATGGAATAACAGCGCTCTTGAAGATGAATTTTCAAAAATTCTTAAAGCCAGAGAGGTTGTCACACGTGCAATCGAACCTTTAAGAGCAGATAAAAAGGTTGGAAGTTCTTTAGAAGTTGCCGTTTATGTCAGCGTAAACGATAACGCTGTATTGAAAGCTAACGAAAAAGAACTTTCAAATATCTTTATTACATCACAAGCTTATATTACTGATGAAAAACCGTCAGATGTCCTTAATGAGTATAAAGAAGATGATTACACTGTCTGGGTGACAAAGGCAGAAGGCGAGAAATGCGCAAGATGCTGGAAATATAGAAAACTTAATTCTGATGGTATTTGCCAGGAATGTCTGGACGCTATTAAATAATTAAAATGGAGCTTTGAAAAAAGCTCCATTTTTATATGGTTTATAATTTTGAACCGGTTGTATATTTTTCATATTCCAGTTTATCTTTTCCGGTAAGAATATTTTTAAGGCTGGCTGCTCCGGTCGGGTTCCAATAAGAAGGTGCCACTTGATTCTGGTAAATCATAATACCATATACATCTGCTCCATATTGATTAGGAAGTTTCGGACCGTTTACATCTATAGTCAAAGTTGCACAGTGTGTATATATATTTGTTTTCTCCGTAATGTTGCCGTTTTCGTCTTTTGTACAATTACCGGATGAGTCCTGAACGCAATCTCCCTCTTGCACTCTGTAACAGGAGGAGAATTGTTCTACCTGAATAGTAGAACCGTCATTTAGTATTATTTTGGGTTTGTTTAGCGAGAAATCAACAAGTGCATCGCCGCCTCCGCTGGTTTTCTTTGTAGCATATTTAACATTGTAGAAATAGTTTCTGCAGCCTTTTTGAGAAGAAGTTTCACATATCTTAGCACCGTTGAAGTATTTAGCAAATTTTTGCGCAGCCTGTGCAGAAGTTTGC